>ENA-OQIG01001224-OQIG01001224.1-human-gut-metagenome-genome-assembly--contig:-NODE-1224-length-11708-cov-3.388654_pt1 | contig 11708 bp, 18 predicted proteins | sample MGYA00242576_ERZ504741 | MGnify/ENA primary metagenome ERZ504741 (study PRJEB26092, sample SAMD00036436) | human gut metagenome | host: Homo sapiens | study: EMG produced TPA metagenomics assembly of... | reverse complement strand
ACCAATCATAACATCAGGATGTCCACCATCAAAATATTATTCATCGATAAAATAGATTGTTGGTGCTTACGACGAGTTGATAGATGAAAATAGCTCCAAAAGTCCCAATCAACTGTCGCCAAAATTGAACTTAAAAAAGGCTAAAGAAGAAATGTCTGAATTAGAATAAGCATCAAGCGACTATCCGCAAACATTTCTGAATAGTGTTCTAGGGTAAATCCAGTGAAGCCATTCATATCACCGCCTTGATTAAATGAATAGAAAATCAGATAAGCGATTGGAATATAGAGAATAACAAAGACTAAAGCTAGATATAAATTCGCAAATTTTTTCATTTTCGTCTCTCCTTAGTCATCCACATAATCACAAGCATTGCCATGATTAAAATCACACCGATGGTTGAACCCATTCCCCAGTTTTGTGTTGTCAAGAAGTGCTGCTCAATTGCTGTCCCCAGTGTAATTACACGGTTACCACCAATCAAACGAGTCAACATAAACAAGCTAAGGCTTGGGATAAAGACTGATTGTACCCCACTTCTCACACCATTTAGTGATAAAGGAAAGACAACCTTTGTAAAGGTTTGGAAGCCATTTCCGCCTAAATCGTGACTCGCATTGATGAGATTGGTATCAATATCATCAAGAGCATTGAAAATCGGTAAAATCATAAATGGAATTTCAATATAAGAAGCAACAAAAATAAATGAAAAATCTGTAAATAAAATTTGTTTTGGACCAATACCGACAAATGATAAGAAGCGTTAACGCCACCGTGTTGACCAAAAATCCCCATAAAAGCGTAAGCTTTTAATAATAGATTGATCCAAGTTGGTAAAACCACAAGCATCAACCACAACTGCTTGTGCTTAAGCTGTGTCAAAAAATAAGCTGTCGGGTAAGAAATCAACAAAGTAACTAGGGTAATGATGGCAGCATACAAAACTGAGTTAAAACTCATTCGAAGATAAGTCCAAGAACTAAAGAACGTCTTGTAATTATCCAAGGTAAAATTCCCTTGGATATCAAAGAAAGACTGCCATAAAATCAAAATGACGGGAGCAATGACAAACAGTAACAACCATAAAATATATGGAATCGAGAAGAAATTATTTTTCTTCATTGCGCTCCTCCTCGATGGCATGAATTAAACCTTCTTCATGCTCTTCCATTTCAACATATTCTTCAATACGCGCATCGAATTCTTCTTCTGTTTCATTCAAGCGCATGATATGAATATCTTCAGGTGTAAAATCAAGTCCAATGACTTCCCCTTCGATGGCTTTACGTGTTGAGTGAATCAACCATTCGTTGCCAAGCTCATCATGAGCAATGATTTCATAGTGTACCCCACGGAAAAGTTGGGTATCAACTTCACACGTAATTTACCTTCTTCAGGCATTGTGATTTGTAGATCTTCTGGACGAATAACCACTTCAACCGCTTCATTTGGACGCATACCACCATCAACCGCTTCAAAACGTTTGCCATTAAACTCAACCAAATAGTCTTCAATCATCTTACCAGGAATGATATTAGACTCACCGATGAAGGTTGCCACAAAATTGTTAATTGGCTCGTCATAAATATCTACTGGTGTACCTGATTGGACGATTTCACCATCATTCATAACGAAAATCCAGTCTGACATTGCCAAAGCTTCTTCTTGGTCGTGAGTGACGAAAACAAAAGTAATACCAAGACGTTGTTGCAATTCACGAAGTTCGTATTGCATCTCTGTACGCAACTTCAAATCCAAGGCTGATAAAGGTTCATCAAGCAAAACCACACGAGGTTCATTGATGATAGCACGCGCAATCGCGACACGCTGACGCTGACCACCAGATAACTTTTGAATCTGGCGATTCTCAAAACCAGCCAAACGTACCATTTTAAGAGCTTCTTCCACTCGTCGTTCAATTTCTTTTTTGTCGACTTTTTTTAATTTTAGAGGAAAAGCGACATTTTCAAAGACATTCATGTGGGGGAAAAGGGCATAATTTTGAAAAACGGTATGAACATCACGTTTATTGATTGGAATATCATTGATACGCTCTCCATCAAGGAAAACATCACCTGTAGTTGGTTGTAACAGACCAGCAATGATATTTAAAATGGTTGATTTTCCGGAACCTGAAGCACCAAGAAGGGTATAAAATTTTCCTTCTTCTAACTCAAAGTTAATATCCTTTAAAACAACTGTACCGTTATCTTCAAATACTTTTGATACGTTTTTAAATGCAATAATTGGATTAGTCAATTCTCATAAAACCTCCATGGAGCTTCTTTAATCTTTTTTCTCGCCGATAATGCGAACTTCCCGCTCTAAACGAACGCCTGAATTTTTCTCAACTGTGTCAATAACGTAAGCAATCAGATCTTCATAATCTTGAGCTGTACTATCAGCGACATTTACCATAAAGCCTGCGTGTTTTTTACTAACTTCAACGCCACCAATACGGTGTCCTTTAAGGTTTGCTTCTGTGATTAATTGCCCAGCAAAGTGTCCGACTGGACGTTTGAAGACAGACCCACATGATGGGTATTCAAGAGGTTGTTTTAATTCACGTAAGTGAGTTAAACGTGCCATTTCTTGCTCAATCAAGACATAGTCGCCTGGTTTAAGGGCAAATTTTGCTGAAATAACAATATCACCGCTATCTTGAACCGCTGAATGACGGTAACCAAACTTCATATCACGAGCTTCAATTGTCTTAACTTTACCTTCTTTGGTAAGAACTTGAGCTGATACCAAGACATGTGAAATTTCTCCGCCATAAGCACCTGCATTCATGAAGACTGCACCACCAATGCTACCTGGGATACCACAAGCAAATTCAAAACCTGTTAAACTGTGATATTTAGCAATACGGGTTGTCTCCACCAAGTTAGCACCAGCTTCTGCTTCAATCACATAGCCGTTAACTGTGACTGTATTTAATTTGTCAAACATGATAACAAAACCACGGATACCGCCATCACGAACAATGATGTTACTAGCATTTCCAAGCACCATCCATGGAATATTATTTTTATTAGCAAATTCAACAATACGAATCAATTCATATCGATTACGTGGAAAAGCGAGATAGTCCGCTGGACCTCCCACTTTCGTGTAAGTATATTTTTTTAAGGGTTCGTTAACTCGAATATCAATCCCTTTTAATTCATCATATAAAAATTCTAACATTTTCTTCCAACTCTAAAACTATTAATCAAAATTGTAGTCATCGTTTGATTAAAATCAACTAATACCCTTACCAATACTATTAGCTCATTTATGATCAAATGATTTTATTAGCAACTAAGCTACTAAAAAATCGGCATAAAACCGACCTTAATTATAACAAAAAAATCAGCTTTTGACGATATTTACGACTGAAGTTTTCGCACTTCTTCAAGATTTAATGTTTTTAAATAAGATGTAATAGAATGACCACAAATTTCAAGTGACGGAGCAATCTCAAAAAGCGGTACAAGGACAAAAGCACGCTCTGTCATGTAGGGATGCGGCACCTTAAGGCTTTCTGTTGCGATATGCTCGCTGCCATACAAAAGAATATCAATATCAATTGTACGAGGTCCCCAATGTTCATAGCGAACACGGTGCAAATTCTTCTCGATTTGTTGACACTCTATCAATAATTGCTGAGCAGCTAATTCTGTTTTTAATTGACAACAAATGTTCAAAAAATTATCTTGGTCCGTCTTACCCCAAGCTGCTGTTTCATAAAATGAGGAAACAGCAGCAAGCGATGTTTGTGGCAGTTGATTTAGACGTTCAAGAGCCGCTTCAAGATAGGCTTTTTTATCACCAATATTACTGCCTAAACTTAAATAAACGCTAATCATACTCTCTCCCGTTCTAGCTCAATACCAACAGAATCATAATGCCCATTAATAGGTGGATTTTCCTTGGAAATTTTTAAAGTAATTGCTTGAACTGGCAGAAACTGCTCAAAAATGTCCTGGCAAATTGCCCCAGCCAGACGTTCAATCAAAATGTATTTATTTTCTTCAACTTGTTTTTTGATAGCTTCAAAAACTAAACCATAATGAACAGTATCTTCTAAACGGTCTGAGTATGAGGCTTTTGTCAAATCAACCGACAAGGTGCAATCCACAACAAAAATTTGCCCTAATGTTTGCTCTTCTGCAAAAGCACCATGGTAACCATAAAAACGGCATCCTTTTAAATGAATTTTATCCATATTATTGGTAACAAAGAAGAAAGTCTGAGATACTTTTCTCAAACTCTTTCTTCTCCTCTTACTCCTTTCAAACGAGTTGGCTAATCACTTTAACAATATCGCGATTGAGATCAACATTATGCACGCGGACGATTTGACAACCTTTAGTAATTGCCCAAGCTGACAATGCCGCTGTTCCCATATCACGCTCAAGAGCTGCTGTCCCGCCACCTAGTAGATAATCTACTGTGCGTTTACGGGAAATACCAAAAGAACTGGGTATCCAAGCTGACAAACAGCATCCAAGCCTTGCAAAAGTTCAATGTTTTGTGCTTCATTTTTAGCAAAACCAAATCCTGGATCAATCCAGATATTTTCTTTAGCAACCCCTGCATCCAAAGCTGCTTTAGCACGTTCTACTAAAAACTCACAAACTTCCTTAGTAATATTGTCATACTTTTCTTCTTTTTGATTGTGCATCAAAATAATTGGCACGTTTTTTTCAGCAGCAAGCGCAAGCATTTCCCCATCGTAAAGTCCTGCCCAAACATCATTCAAGATATCTGCACCTGCTTCTAAGGCAGCACGCGCAGTTTCTGTTTTATAGGTATCGATGCTGACCAAGACATCAAATTTTTCTTTGAGAGCTTTGATGACTGGTACGACACGATTGATTTCATCTGCTGCCTCAACAAAAGTATAACCTGGTCGAGTTGATTCACCACCAACATCGATAATTTTTGCCCCTTCAGTAATCATTTTATCTGCTTGCTCAAGCGCTTTCTCAACTGATGTGTAGGAACCACCATCAGAGAAAGAGTCAGGGGTAACATTTAAAACTCCCATGATACAAGCTTTACCATCAATGTCATGTTTACCGATTTTCATTATGATCTCCTTAGCAATTCAATACCTTAAGAAATTATTTTCCTAAAATCAAAGATAGGATTTCCTTACGTTCTTCATGGTCTTCTTTAAAAATCCCTTTAGCGACAGTTGTCACCGTTTTGCTTCCTGGTTTTTTAATACCACGCATAGTCATGCACATGTGCTCTGCTTCAATCATGACAAAAATGCCTTTTGGATGAAGAGCTTCTTCCAATGCTGTAGCCACTTGGTCAGTCAAACGTTCTTGCAACTGTGGACGTTTACTTGCTACCTCAACAGCACGGGCTAATTTACTAAGACCTGTTACGCGACCAGCACTTGGCAAATAAGCAACATGAGCTTTTCCATAAAAAGGAACCAAGTGGTGCTCACACATTGAGTAAAACGAAATATCTTTGACGAGAACAGCCTCATCATGATTTTCGGTAAACACAGCTGTAAATTGATCTTTAGGATCTTCATTCAATCCTGAAAACATCTCTTGATACATTTTTGCAACACGTTTAGGCGTATCTAGTAAGCCTCACGTTTTGGATCTTCTCCTAGAGCTTCTAAGAGTTGGTAAACTGCTGCTTCGAGTTTTTCTTGATTTGCCATTTTATTTTCCAATCTTTTTATTTTTTCTATTATAGCTTAATTTTGCTGTCTTGACAAAAGTACAGGACGCACTTGTGAAATGAAGTAAAGTGAGCCAGTAATAAGATAAAAATCATCCTGACTATCTAAATCAATCTGCTTAACCCAATCTTGCCAATTGGCTACTTTATAGTATTGGCTTGGGTATTTTTCCAAAGGCAGTGCATTGTGATAAACAAAAGTTGTCACATCCACATCAGCTAGCTGACTAAGTAACTCAAGCATTGAATCAATTGGCTTGGTGTCAATGGCCGCAAATAAAATATGCAAATGCTTATCTTTGTACTTTTGCATAACACTAACCAGTGCTTGAACACTTTCGTTGTTATGCGCCCCGTCAATCATAACATTTGGATAGACTAATTCTGTACGACCTACCAATGTGTATTAGCTAGACCAGTCTTGATGATTTCCGTAGTCACTTTTGGATAACGTTCACGCAACTGAAGAGCCGCCGTAATCGCTAGACTTGCATTACTAATCTGGTGTTTTCCAGGCATGGCTAAGTTAACTTGATTGAGTATTTCTTTACCACGATAATCAAAACCGTTTTCATTTTCTGAAGCAGAAAAATCCTTACCAAACTCATAAAGGCTGCTATGACATGTTTTTGCCTTCTCAGTGAAAACTTGACGAACATCATCACGCTCAGTCGCAAAGATAAATGGAACTCCTTCTTTTAAAACCCCTGCTTTTTGCGCAGCTATTTCCGCATAAGTCTGCCCAAGAATATTCTGATGATCTAAGCCAATTGATGGGCAAAGAACCGCTAAGGCTTTGAAAACATTGGTTGAGTCGTAAAGGCCACCCATTCCAGCCTCGATAATCGCGATGTCAACTGGGTGCATGTGCCCAAAATATTCAAACATTAAAATAGTAATAACTTCAAATTCTGTAGCTGGTTCTAAGTCAGTTTCAACAGATAAACGCTCCACAACAGGGCGAACGCGCTCCACCAATTTAAGAAAATCAGCCTCAGAAATCATTTGCCCATTTAAGCTAATACGTTCGCGAAAATCAACAATATATGGTGACGTAAATATCCCAACTTCATAACCAGCTAGTGAGAAAATGTGTTGTAAATAGCTGGTAACTGATCCTTTACCATTTGTCCCAACAACGTGGACAGCGGCAAGCTTTTCCTGAGGATTATCAAGTTCTTCAAGCATCCAAGCCATTCGCTCTAATCCAGGCTTGATTCCAAATTTTAACTTGCCACGAATCCAATCTAAAGCTTCTTGATAATTCATTTGATGAATGTCCTACTATGACCAAAAGTTGCTGACATTAAAAATAAGATTGAGACATTTACCTCAAAATTTTTCAATGATAAGCTTTTAGCGCATATACCTTTCTCTTATAAAATTACAATAACACTTCTATTATAGCACAAGGAAAGTCGATAGAAACGATTTCTAAAAGAAGCTTTGCTATTTATTCAAAGTGATTTCATAAACGCCACGAACACTATTACAAGCATAAATGTGATTAGCTTTCTTTAAATCATCTTTTGTCAAATATGCTTCAAACACGCGACCTTCCTTGATTAATTTTTGCCTGCAAATGCCATCTAAAATACCCACATCAACCGAGGGCGTATACCATTTCCCATCAATTTCTAAAGTGAGATTACTAATAGTCGTTTCCTGCAGATAACCCTTATTAGAAATAAAGATAGACTCACCAGATAAACTTTGTAAATGCAGACGATAGGTCGTCTTAAAATAAGTAAACGGACTGTCAATTGACTCACTGTGATGAACCAGCTCAGCTTTCAGATAATTTTCTGGCAGGTCTCTAAGTTATGCTAGCTGGAACTGAATAGCACCAGTTTGCTTCACTAAAATTCGCAAACGATAGTCAGCATCATCTAATTCCTCAAGCTGCTTAGACAGCTTTGCTAAAAAATTTTATTTTGAGAACGGGTAAGCAAAATACCTTACCGACTCTTTTAAACGCTTGATGTGTTCATCTAAATCCACCACTTGCTTATGAGATACCCTAGCGATTGTCATTATGTCAAAGTCAGGTTGATTGCGATATAAAACCGCAGCCTTATCACAAGCCTCTTTATACTCATCATCACAAGCACTCCCCAAGTAATGCCGCCACCAGCCCATAAATAGCCTGATTACCTGGTTTTTGAATGATACAGATACCGATATTAAAGATAGCATCTCCATTCAGCAGACAAATCCCAATCGTCCCACAATAAACGCCTCGAGGTTGCTTTTCTAACTGATTGATAATCGCCATTGTCGCAATCTTTGGAGCTCCGATAATTGGCCCACAGTGAAAAAGGGCAGAAAAATATCTAAAAGACTTTATCTGATTGCAACTGACTTTCAATGGTTGAGGTCATTTGCCAAACCGTTGAGTATTGTTCAACCTCACAAAATTTTGTTACCTTAACGCTACAGATTTCTGAAATGCGTCCCATATCCTTACGTAGCAAATCAACAATCATCATGTTTTCAGCACGATTTTTACTATCATTTGCCAGCCAGATTTTATTTCCCAAATCTTCTTTAGTGCTGTAACCGCGAGTAATCGTTCCCTTCATCGGACGCGTTATCAAACGATTTCCTTTTTTCTTAAAAAACAGCTCTGGACTAACAGACAAAATAGCAAAATCATCGTGCTGGATATAGCAGTTGTAGGCTGCTTCTTGGGCAATGACTAAGTGATTATATAAAGTAAAAGCATCTTCCTCAAGCAGACTAGATAACTGCAAAGTGTAGTTAACTTGGTAGGTATTTCCTTGCCTAATTTCTTCTTTAATCCTAGCAATAGCTCTCTCATAATCGCCTTTACTCGTTCTTGATTACCATGATTTTGGCAATTGAATATTTTTTTGAGATTGACACGGGAAAGGCTCTTTTTTAACTTCTTGATGAACCGTAAAATAAGCCAAATACTCACCAGAAAGAGGGGAAGATTTGACCGAAAATTTCTCATCAAAGGCTTTAGCGGCTTCATAACTCACGTAACCAATGACATAATATCCTTGCTTTTGGTAATTCTCTACCTCTTGCAAAGTGTCTTTAACTTCCCTTACCGACTTAGCAGAAAGTTCAGTCAAGGGATTTTCAAAAATCAAACGTTGCCCTAATTCCTTAAAATCAACAACAGTTTTTTGTGCATGTCAGCTCCAAACTACTTATTTTTACGCATTACAATAATTTGTCCTAAAATAAAGACAGCAATGGCAATCCAGATAAAGATAAATCCTTTTAATTGTCCTACAGCTATTGTTTCTTTAAAAATAAGAACCGCAATAATCAACTGAATCGTCGGGTTAATGTATTGGATAAACCCAATAATATTTAAAGGTGCTCGCTTAACTGCCTCTGCAAATAAAAGCAAAGGAATTGCCGTCACCACACCAGAAATTACCAACAAAACATTCTCCAGCAAAGTATAATCAAGCATGCTTTCCTTACTAAAAGCAATCAAATAAATGATGACAAAAGGCATAACTAGACTACTTTCAACTAGCATAGCAACATCACTGGATAGTCGAACATTTTTCTTAACCAAGCCATATAAGCCAAAAGATAAGGCTAAAACAATCGAAACTAGTGGCACTTGACCTGTGTCAAAAGCAAGCATTCCAACCCCGAATCCTGCAATAGCAATTGCTAAAAGCATCCAAGAACTTAAACTTTCGTGCAAAAAAATCACAGCAAGTAAAATGGAAACAAGCGGCATAATATAATAACCAAAACTCGCCTGAGTTGCTTGACCATGCGCCACTGCATAGATGTAAGTCAGCCAATTAATAGCAATCAAAAGGCTTGCTAGAACCATCATGAATAATTTCTTCCTATCAGCTATCAAACTACCAATCTCACTCAGATAACGCCTATGATTCCGAGATATCAGCATATAAAGTAACATGGTAACAACTGTGAAAATGATACGATAAGAAAAGGTGTTATATGAACTAACACCTGAAAGTAATTTCCAATAAAGGGACAAAAAGCCCCACAAAATATAAGTTACTAATCCGAGCAGAAAACCTAAATTAGTCTTTTTCAACAAAAACTCCTTTAGTATCTACGTGTAAAGCAACCACTTCACCGTCCAAGCCGAGTGAGTGAACAGCCTCTAAAACCTTACTTTCTTGCTCTTTTGGAGCTAAAACCATAACTGTTGGTCCAGCACCAGAAAGGTAAGTCGCATAAGCACCCGCTTGATGCGCTTTTTCTTTAATCTGAACAAATTCTTTTACTAGCTTTTGACGGAAACGTTCATGGAAAAGATCTGCTTCAATCGCTTTTCCAGCTTTTTCCAAATCACCTGTCAAAAGAGCTGCGATAGCAATATTGGCAATAGACGAGGCAGCTACAGCTTCCTTGTATGAAAATTGAACAGGAAGCACATTACGACTATCACTTGTCTTTAATTCATAATTTGGAATAAAAGCTACAAATGATGCCTCTGGGAAAGTCGCAACAGCACTATTTACTTTTCCATCAACGTATGATGACACCACAAGATTTCCAAAAATAGCAGGGGCTACATTATCTGGGTGACCTTCGATTTTAGTTGCTAGCGTAAGCTTTTCATCATCTGACAAGTTCAAGTCAGCCAATTGATTGGCTAACTCAATACCTGCCACAATAACTGAAGATGATGACCCTAAACCACGTGCCAAAGGAATATCTGAAATCATCTTAATACGATGTGGTTTTAAATCTGATTTGACTTGCAAAGCTGTCGTGATCAAAAGGTTCGTTTCATCACTTGGAACATCACCCAAATCATGCAAAACTTCCCATTTATCAGCGACTTCTAAAACCTCGATTGTCAAATACTTAGAAACCGCAACACCGACAGAATCAAATCCAGGTCCAACATTAGCAGAGGTTGCTGGTACTGTAATTTTCATATCACTATAATCGCTCAAAATTGAGCCTTCCTTTCACCTTTAAACTTATCGTTCCTTATTCACCCAATACTTTAAGGGTATTTAAAACTTTGAAATCTTCTACAGCTTCCAATTTTTCAGTAACAGCAGCCAATTGTGTCTTACTCATTGAGTGAGTAATGATAACCACACGCGCACGAGTACCGTTTGCTTTTTGTTGAAGCACTTGTTCAAATGAAATATTTTCAGAATTGAAGATTTCAGCTAAACGAAGCAATTGACCTTTTTTATCAGGTGTATTGATTGCAAAGTAATAATGGCTTGTTACATCTGAAGGATTTGCTATTTTTGTTTCACGAGCAAATTCGTTAAATGATTTACCAACATTACCATCTTTAATACGACGGCAAATGCGGATAATATCAGCCGTTACAGAAGTTGCTGTTGGTTTTTGACCAGCACCTGGTCCATAATACATTGACTCACCGATACCAATAGATTCAACAAAGACAGCATTCATAACGTCATTTACACTAGCAAGTGGGTGAGTTTTTGGCAAGAATGTTGGTGACACTTCTGCTGAAATACCTGATTCAACTTCACGGACATCACCGACAAGTTTAATCACATAACCAAGTTTTTGAGCCACAGCCACATCATCTGGTGTGATTGTTGTGATACCTTTATGGGCAACATCATCAAAATCAATTGTCATACCAAATCCAAATTGACTCAAGATGACAGCTTTATAAGCAGCATCGATACCTTCAACGTCATTTGTTGGGTCACTTTCAGCATAACCAAGTTCTTGAGCAGTCTTTAGAGCATCATCATAAGTCCAACCTTCATCAACCATCTTAGTCATCATGAAGTTTGAAGTACCGTTAAGAACACCCAAAATACGAGTCACTTTATCAGAAGTGAGTGAGTTTGCAAGTGTACGAAGGATTGGAATACCACCAGCTACCGCTGCTTCATAGTAAAAAGCAACACCTTTGTCTTTAGCAAGAGCAATCAATTCTTTACCATGAGTAGCAATCAAATCTTTATTCGCTGAAACAACATTTTTACCTGCTTCTAAAGCTTTTGTGATGAAAGTACGAGCTGGTTCGATACGTCCCA
>ENA-OQIG01001223-OQIG01001223.1-human-gut-metagenome-genome-assembly--contig:-NODE-1223-length-11711-cov-1.587448_pt1 | contig 11711 bp, 10 predicted proteins | sample MGYA00242576_ERZ504741 | MGnify/ENA primary metagenome ERZ504741 (study PRJEB26092, sample SAMD00036436) | human gut metagenome | host: Homo sapiens | study: EMG produced TPA metagenomics assembly of... | reverse complement strand
AATTGATGCTTCCCTGGCCTACCATTTGACGGGAACTGAATTGTCCTTCACCTAAATTTATTCCATTTGCAGTTCCACGAGGATCATCCGCTTTAGTCCAAGTCCAGTCTGTAGTGGAAGTCGGCATTTTATTGATATAAGTAGAATAAGGTGTATTCAGGTTTTTATTATGTGAGGTCTTGTAGTCATAAGCTCCGGTAACCTTTACACTTAATCCTTTTACCCAAGGCAGATTATATTGTAAAGAGAGGTTAGTCTGCAAATCAAAGCTATTGGTATGTTTGTAGCCGGATTCATAAATAGCTGCTAGCGGACTATTCGGTAAGCTTGTATTATTCTGTGTAGTAGCGGTATAAAGTCCATCATATTTTTCCGGTAAATACGGATGCATCATGATAGTCTGGTGAGCAACGGATAACCAACCTTGTTCTCCCAATGTGGAATTAGAATCTGTACCACCGGAGGCATATCCCGGAGTTTCACGTTTTCCTACATTTCCGGCAACTCCCAAACTTAACTGGAAATTCTTGGCCAGCTGAGTTTCAATGTTGGTTCTTAAGTTGTACCGTCTATAAGTAAAGTTATCAATATTACCATCCTGTCCCAAATAGCCGACAGACGTGAAATAACGCATTTTGTCACTACCACCCTGTACGGTGATGTTATGCTTCTGATTGATACCTGTACCAAATACTTTATCAATATAATTGACATTATCCCACCCATCAGTAGGATCGCCGTTCAACATCGCTTCCACATTTGCTTTTGTGAATACCGGTGTATATTGCTTCATGTCCGTAATACTTCCGTTAGCCAGCTTATCCATCATATCAGCCATATTATAATAATATGCAAACTGGGGACCATTCATAAACTGCGGAAAGTTTGCATTCATAGATGCTCCTATTGAACCGTTATATGTGATTCTTGACTTTCCTTCCTGTCCTCTCTTTGTTGTAACAATGATAACACCACCTGCGCCCTTCAAACCGTACACAGCCGCAGAAGCTCCATCTTTCAAGACAGATACACTCTCAATATCATTAGGATCAATGTCATTGATGGAACGAGGCATACCATCTACAATATAAGTAACATTGTAAATAGAACCACGAACCCGCAATACTGCTTGGTCATCACCCGGTTCTCCAGAGACTTGAACAGAAGAAATGCCCGGCAAACGTCCGCCTAACAAACTTGATACATTGGTTGCCGGTGCCTTTAACAGTTCGTCGCCTTTGACTGCAGAAACCGCTCCTGTCAGGGATTGTTTCTTTGCAGTACCATAACCAACGACAATCACTTCATCCAGAGATGCCACATCATCCTTCATCACCACATTGATCGTTTTCTGTCCGGCAACTTTTATATCTTGTTCCGCCATACCTACATATGTGAAAGACAATATATCTTTTGAAGTCGCCTGAATGCTGTATTTTCCATTAACATCTGTAACTGTACCATTAGTAGTCCCCTTTACTACAACACTTACACCAGGTAGAGATTCTCCTGTCTCATCAGTAACAGTACCTTGCACCAAACTCTGTGCATGAGCATTGATAGCACATGCAAAAAGTGCGCATATTAGAGAAAAGAAATATCTTCAATATGCGAGAGTTTTGCTTTAATTTTTGAGTTAAACTCTGTCATAGAATTAATTTTTAGATTATTAATAAGATTGGTTAACATAATAATTCATTGTTTCTATAGCGGTTCTAATACTTTCCAGCATTGAATAATCCCCTTGTACATGAAAGCACCCTTTCCATTTACCACCTTTCAGCGGTAACAAAACTTCCCCTCTGCGATTCAGATATCCGTACCATTCCGGATATTCCGGATCTTTGAAGTGCGACCATGTGTAGTCATGCACTTTTTCAAACCATTCCAGACATTTCCTGTCTCCGGTCAGCTGATAACCTTTCAGCAGTGATATCAGAGATTCAATATGCACCCACCAAAGTTTCTGATCCCATTCCAATTGCTGGGGAGGACAACCGTTACGGTCCATAAAGTAATAGATGCCGCCACATTGCTTGTCCCAACCGTAATCAAGCATTGTTAAGGTGGTTAACATTGCTTGTTGTATGAGCTCCGGTCGGTCCAGCCTTTTGCCCAGATCCATGATAAACCACATCGCTTCGATAGCATGACCGGGGGTCACCTGACGACCTTCGAAGCAATCCACCAGATTACCGTCCATATCGACATTCTCAACAATGATGCCCCCCAGCTCCGGACGATAAAAGACATCCATCACTTCATGGATACAGGTTTCCATCGTCTGTTCCAGATAGCCGGGATCCAGGAGATGTTCGATCTCCAAAGCCAGATTACAGAGGATCATCGGGAGGGCGAAGTTCTTCAGATTACGAGTACCCGGATGAAGCTTGTTCCACTTGCCTTTCGGGTTGCTTACTTTGGACAAAATGATCTCGAAAGTCTTTTTTGCTATGTCCGCATATTCTTGATTACCAGTTGCTAAACTCAGCTGTCCGAAGGCCATCGTGGCGAAAGTATATGAGAAAATATTGTATGGTTCTACCAGTGGTCTACCCGAACGGTCGAGTGAAAAGTACCAGTTATAATTTCCATCATGTCCGTATTTTTTTAAGAATTCACCACCCTGAACGGCACAATCCAGCCATTCCTGTCGTTTTTCCACCTTGTTGTAAAGCATGGAGAACATCCACACCTCACGTCCCTGCAACCAGATGAACTTATCCGTATCGAAAACCTTCCCTTCACGGTCCAGGCAGCTGAAATAACCGCCAAACTCAATATCTTGAGAGTGCTCGAGCCAGAATGGAAGGACATTGTCCAACAATTCATCCCGGTACTGATTCGCTAGTTTCTTAAAATCCATAATATTGTTTTTATTATAGATAGGTATAGGGTACACCGAAGGCGGGGAAACGTTTCTTGAATGGCCATGCAGAAAACCGCCTGCGGCTTCTCTATACTTCTCAGTTGTTGTTAGTTTACTGTTATTAAGGTCTCTTTCTTCTACTGTTCCGACCGGGTCCAGTATCTTTCAATCTCTTCCAGTGACTTTCCTGTGGTCTCCGGCACGAGTTTCCATACGATGAGCATATACGGCACGCACATGACTGCGAACAGGAAGAATGTTCCGGCGGGGGTGAGATTCTGGAGCATCCAGGGGGTTAACTGTCCGATCAGGTACGTTCCTATCCACAGGGCGAATCCTGCAATGGACATCGCCAGCCCGCGTACCTTGGTGGGGTACATCTCCGAAAGGAGCACGAACACCACGGCACAGATGGAGACGGCACAGCAGAATACATAGAACAGGAAGAAAACAAGCAGGAAGAGGCTGGATACTCCCCAGGAATCACCGAAGAGGAAGTAAACGCCGATCAGCAGGAGGGAGACAACCATACCCGAAACTCCGTAATAGACCAGTTTCTTGCGGCCGACCCTGTCAATGATCACAAGAGCAAGAACGGTGGTCAGAGTGTTGACTAGTCCTACGAGAACTTGGTAAAAAACGCAAGTTTGTCGCTTTGACTGTTAAATATATGCAGAGAAAATCTTATCTTTGCCTTCGTTAAATTAACTAATACCCCCATTTATGAAAAGAAATCATTATTTATTTACCCTTATTCTCTTGTTAGGGTGCTCTATCTTTGTGAAAGCTTCAGACACCGTTTTTGTACATCAGACGCAAATTCCTATTTTAATTGAGCGGCAGGATAACGTATTGTTCTACTTTCGTTTAGATGCAAAAGAAAGCCGGATGATGGATGAGATCGTTTTGGATTTTGGAAAGAGTGTCAATCTGTCGGATGTACAGGCAGTCAAACTCTATTATGGCGGTACGGAAGCTTTACAAGATAAAGGAAAGAAGAGGTTTGCACCTGTTGACTATATATCCAGTCACCGTCCGGGGAATACATTGGCAGCAATACCGTCTTATTCGATAAAATGTGCGGAAGCCTTGCAGCCTTCTGCAAAAGTAGTTTTGAAGAGTCATTATAAGTTGTTCCCGGGGATTAATTTCTTTTGGATCAGCTTGCAGATGAAGCCGGAGACTTCTCTATTCACGAAAATAAGTTCTGAACTTCAATCAGTGAAGATCGATGGTAAAGAAGCCATTTGTGAAGAACGGTCGCCGAAAGACATCATTCATCGAATGGCAGTGGCGTCCGCCATGCCGGTGATGACGGTTCGGCTTCTTTCCGTATTCCCGGATTGGTAACTTCAAATAAAGGAACGCTGCTTGGCGTATATGATGTCCGTTATAATAGCAGTGTCGATCTGCAGGAATATGTAGATGTCGGTTTGAGCCGGAGCACGGATGGTGGCAAAACATGGGAAAAGATGCGCCTTCCTCTTTCGTTCGGTGAATACGATGGTTTGCCTGCTGCACAGAATGGAGTAGGGGACCCTTCTATTTTGGTAGATACCCAAACGAATACAATTTGGGTTGTTGCCGCATGGACACACGGAATGGGTAATCAACGTGCCTGGTGGAGTTCTCATCCCGGAATGGATCTATATCAAACGGCACAACTGGTGATGGCAAAAAGTACGGATGACGGTAAAACCTGGTCGAAACCGATTAATATAACCGAACAAGTAAAAGACCCTTCCTGGTATTTCTTGCTTCAGGGACCGGGACGGGGAATAACAATGAGTGATGGAACTTTAGTATTCCCTACTCAGTTTATCGACTCTACCCGTGTACCTAATGCCGGTATCATGTATAGTAAAGACCGCGGAAAAACATGGAAGATGCACAACATGGCACGCACCAATACAACCGAAGCGCAAGTAGTAGAAACAGAGCCCGGAGTGCTGATGCTGAATATGCGGGATAACCGTGGAGGAAGCCGTGCTGTGGCAATTACAAAAGATCTGGGCAAGACATGGACAGAACATCCTCCTCTCGGAAGGCCTTGCAGGAACCTGTATGTATGGCTAGTTTGATCCATGTGGAAGCTGAAGATAATGTACTTGATAAAGATATTCTTTTGTTCTCGAATCCGAATACGACCAGAGGACGCAATCATATAACTATTAAAGCTAGCCTGGACGATGGGCTGACCTGGCTTCCCGAACATCAGTTAATGCTGGATGAAGGAGAAGGCTGGGGATATAGCTGTCTGACAATGATTGATCGGGAAACGATTGGTATCTTGTATGAGAGTAGTGCAGCCCACATGACATTTCAAGCTGTAAAACTGAAAGATTTGATTCGATGAAAAGTCTTCGAATCTTTTTGGGGATTGCATTTTTATTCCATACCTTATATATATTGGGGGCAGATCATTTGCGTCTGCTTCCCCAACCTCAGCAATGTGTGCTTGCAAAAGGATATTTTATCGTGGGTAAAATGCAGCTTTCCACTCCTGTGCTTTCGCAGGAATGGAAACAGTTTGTGACGGAGATGGGAGGTACTCTGACTGATCAGTCGGCATCCTCTATCAATATAAAATTGGTTGACGCGATTGACAATGTATCTGTCAATAAGGAAGAGGCTTATCGTCTGACTATTACTCCAAAGGCAATTACTGTGGAGGCTGTAGCAGAGCGCGGAGTATATTGGGCGATGCAGACGCTATATCAACTAAAAGAAGAAAAGGGAAAGAAGATCCGCCTGCAATGTGCTACTATCACTGATTGGCCGGCTTTCCGGATTCGGGGTTTCATGCAGGATGTAGGGCGTAGCTACTTGTCTTTGGAAGAATTGAAACGTGAGATAGCCATATTATCCCGATTTAAAATCAATACCTTTCATTGGCACTTGACGGAAAATCAGGCATGGCGTCTGGAGAGTAAAATCTTTCCGATGCTGAATGACAGTACGAATATGACTCGTATGGCGGGTAAGTATTACACGTTGGAGGAAGCCAGAGAGTTGACCGAGTTCTGTAAAGCTCATCAGGTACTGTTGATTCCGGAGATTGATATGCCCGGGCATAGTGCGGCATTTATCCGTACTTTCCGTCATGATATGCAAAGTCCGGAAGGAATGAAAATCCTGAAACTCCTGCTGGATGAGATTTGTGAAACGTTTGATGTTCCATATCTCCATATTGGAACAGACGAAGTGCATTTTACTAATCCGCAGTTTGTGCCCGAAATGGTGGCTTATGTCCGTGACAAAGGGAAAAAAGTGATTTCCTGGAATCCCGGATGGAAGTATAAGGCGGGTGAGATCGACATGATGCAACTTTGGAGTTATCGTGGCAAAGCCAACAGGTATTCCCGCTATTGACTCCCGTTTCCATTATTTGAATCATTTTGATACGTTCGGCGATATAATTGCTCTATATAATAGTCGGATTTATAATGCAGATATGGGAAGTGATGATCTTGCCGGAGTCATTATGGGTATCTGGAACGATCGTTTAATCGACAAAGAGTGGAATATGGTTCTGGAAAATAACTTTTACCCGAATATGCTGGCTATCGCAGAGCGTTCATGGCGGGGAGGAGGAACTGAATATTTCGATAAGCAGGGAACAATTCTTCCTGTAGATGAAAACTCTGAGGTCTTTCGTAATTTTGAGGACTTCGAAGTCGTATGTTATGGTATAAAGAGCATCTGTTTAAAGGGTATCCATTTGCCTATGTCAAACAGACTCATGTAAAATGGAACATTACAGATGCTTTTCCAAATGAGGGGGATCTGACTAAAGTTTTTCCACCGGAAGAAGAGCTGAAAGATTCATATACCTATGAAGGGAAGCAATATGGAGTGCGTCCTGCCATAGGAGCCGGTATCTATCTTCGGCACGTATGGGGTAAGATTGTGCCGGCTTTTTACAAAGATCCACAGGAGAATCATACTGCTTATGCTTACACGTATGTCTATTCTTCTAAAACACAGGAAGTAGGCTTATGGGCTGAATTTCAGAATTATGGACGTTCAGAGAATGACCTGCCGCCATTGCCGGGAAAGTGGGATTATAAAGAAAGCCGTATTTGGATTAATGATCAGGAAATACTGCCCCCGGTATGGTCTGCTACTCATCTCGTGAAAAGCTCGGAAACAGCCTTAGGTAATGAGAATTGTGTGGCACGTCCGCCACTACGGGTTCATTTGCATAAAGGCTGGAATAAGGTATTGCTGAAACTGCCTGTCGGCAAATTCTCAACGAATGAAGTACGATTGGTTAAATGGATGTTTACTGCAGTATTTGTGACTCCTGACGCGATAAGCCGTAGAAGGCTGATCTATTCTCCGGAAAAGAAAATGTAATTGACTTTTATATGATGAAAAATGTATTATTGATTGTTGTTTCCATCTTGTTTATTACAGCAGCGAGTGCACAGGAAAATCGTATTAAAGTTGCCTGCATCGGGAATAGTATCACCTATGGTTATGGATTGCCCGACCGGACTACACAATCGTATCCGGTGCAATTACAGAAGATGTTGGGAGAGTCTTATCAAGTCGAAAACTTCGGCAAATCGGGTGCTACCTTGTTGAATAAAGGCACCGGCCTTATATGCAGCAAGATGAGTATCGCAGAGCGATCGACTTTGGCGGAGATATTGTGGTTATTCATTTGGGCATCAATGATACAGATCCCCGTGATTGGTCCGATTATCGTGATTTCTTTGTGAAAGATTACATTGAATTGATCGATTCTTTTCGGGCGGCTAATTCTAAAGTCCGGATTATGATTGCCAGACTTACGCCTATTGCCGATCGGCATCCTCGTTTCCTGTCAGGGACACGTGACTGGCATGGAGAAATACAATTGGCTATTGAGAATGTGGCACGCTATACCGGAGTACAGTTGATCGACTTTCATGAGCCGTTGTATCCATACCCTTTCATATTGACGGACGCCGTACACCCTGATCCCGAAGGAGCGTTTATTATGGCTCAGACCGTATATTCCGCCATTACCGGAGATTATGGCGGACTGAAAATGTCGTTGCTTTATACAGACAATATGGTATTGCAACGGGATGTTCCGCTGACGGTTCAAGGAATTGCCAATGCCGGGGACCGGGTTACTGTAAGCATAGCCGACCGGCAAATGAAAACAAAAGCAGGTCTGAATGGAAAATGGTCGGTAACGCTGCCTCCTTTAAAGGCGGGTGGTCCTTATACCTTAAAGATCTCAACGGATGAGACGGGTTTTCAATATCAAAATGTGTTAGCGGGTGAAGTCTGGCTTTGTTCCGGTCAGTCAAATATGGAGTTTATGCTGAAACAGGCTTCGACTGCCCGAGCCGATATTCCACGTGCCGTAGATCAGCAACTTCGTTTGTATGATATGAAAGCACGTTGGCGCACAAATGCCGTCGAATGGGAGGCGAACGTACTTGATTCGTTGAATCATCTCCAATATTATAAGGATACGGAATGGAAAAATTGTACTCCGGCGACAGCTTCTGATTTCTCGGCAATTGCATACTATTTTGGTAAGATGCTAAGAGATAGTCTGAATGTTCCGGTTGGATTGATTTGCAATGCCGTTGGAGGATCACCTACAGAAGCCTGGGTAGATAGAGCTAGTTTGAATATCAGTTCCCGCCATTTTAAAAGACTGGACTAAAAATGATTTATTCAGGAATGGGTGCGCGGACGGGCTGCTTTGAATATAAAAAAGTCAGCAAATAGCCAGCAGAGGCATCCGTATGAGCCTTGTTATTTATATGAGTCGGGGATTCGGCCTTTGGAACAGTATCCGATACGAGGAGTAATCTGGTATCAGGGAGAATCGAATGCACATAATTGGGAAGCTCATGAAAAATTATTTAAACTGCTCGTGAATAGTTGGCGGAAGAATTGGAATGATGCCTGCCTGCCTTTTTATTATGTACAATTATCCAGTTTGAATCGCCCTTCCTGGCCTTGGTTCCGTGATAGTCAGCGTAGAATGTTGAATGAAATTTCTCATATCGGAATGGCTGTATCCAGCGATCATGGTGATTCTCTGGATGTGCATCCTATCTGTAAGAAACCTGTGGGAGAGCGTTTGGCGCGAGGGGCTTTGAATAAAACGTATCAGAAAAATGTCATTCCTTCCGGTCCTTTATTTCGTGGTGCAAACGTTCGCGGTGGGAAAGTCTTTTTATCTTTTGATTATGGAAAAGGGATGCGGAGTTCAGACGGAAAGCCTTTACAATGCTTTGAAGTAGCGGAATATGATGGTATCTATTATCCGGCAACGGCTGAGGTTGTAGGAGACCAGGTGAAGGTGTATAGTAAAGAAGTGCCAAATCCCCGCTATGTACGTTATGGCTGGCAACCTTTTACGCGGGCTAATCTGATCAATCGGGAAGGACTGCCTGCTTCGACATTTCGTGCCGAATTTTCGATGAAATGAGATATTTTGTAGCTTCAATAGGAAATATTTAACAAAAAAGCAATATCTTTACTCCGTTAATATCTAATGCCCCCACTATGATCTTAAATTTGACAGGAAAGATAGCCCCGATAGCATGTGGATTGCTATGTTGCTGTAGTATGGTTTATGCTCAAGGTAATGACACTTCGGAAGTCATGCTACTGGATACCGGTTGGGAATTTTCTCAATCAGGGACTGAAAAGTGGATGCCAGCCACGGTTCCTGGTACGGTTCATCAGGACCTGATCAGTCATGAATTACTGCCGAATCCTTTTTATGGGATGAATGAAAAGAAAATTCAATGGGTGGAGAATGAGGACTGGGAATATAGAACCTCCTTTATAGTCTCCGAAGAGCAATTGAATCGTGACGGAATCCAACTTATTTTTGAAGGTCTTGATACCTATGCAGACGTATATCTCAACGGCTCATTACTGCTGAAGGCTGATAATATGTTTGTGGGTTATACACTTCCTGTAAAATCTGTGTTGCGGAGGGCGAGAATCACTTATATATTATTTCCAATTCACCTATTCGGCAAACGTTGCCACAATATGCTTCCAATGGCTTCAATTATCCGGCGGATAACGATCATCACGAGAAACATCTTAGTGTGTTCAGCCGTAAGGCTCCGTATAGTTACGGTTGGGACTGGGGCATCCGAATGGTGACAAGTGGTGTCTGGCGCCCGGTTACTCTTCGTTTTTACGACATAGCTACCATATCCGACTACTATGTCAGACAATTATCGCTGACAGATGAAAACGCTCGTCTGTCTAATGAGCTGATTGTAAACCAGATCGTTCCTCAGAAAATTCCGGCTGAAGTAAGGTCAATGTATCGTTGAATGGAACTACCGTTACAGAAGTAAAACAGCAGGTGACACTGCAACCCGGGATAAATCATATCACTCTTCCTGCTGAAGTGACGAACCCTGTACGATGGATGCCAAATGGTTGGGGAACTCCGACTCTGTATGATTTCTCGGCTCAGATAGCTTGTGGAGATCGGATTGTTGCGGAACAATCTCATCGGATTGGTTTACGAACGATTCGTGTGGTAAATGAAAAAGATAAGGACGGAGAATCTTTTTATTTTGAAGTCAATGGCATACCGATGTTTGCCAAAGGAGCTAATTATATTCCTCAGGATGCACTGCTGCCTAATGTTACTACGGAACGCTATCAGACTTTGTTCCGTGACATGAAGGAGGCCAATATGAATATGGTTCGTATATGGGTGGTGGGACATATGAGAATAATCTTTTCTATGACCTTGCCGATGAGAACGGGATACTTGTCTGGCAGGATTTTATGTTTGCGTGTACCCCTTATCCATCCGATCCTACTTTCCTGAAACGGGTAGAGGCGGAGGCTGTTTACAATATTCGTCGTCTTCGGAATCATGCCTCTTTGGCGATGTGGTGTGGTAATAATGAAATACTGGAAGCTCTGAAATATTGGGGTTTTGAGAAGAAGTTTACTCCGGAGGTTTATCAAGGATTAATGCATGGTTATGATAAACTGTTCCGTGAGCTGTTGCCTTCAACGGTTAAAGAATTTGATTCGGATCGTTTTTATGTGCACAGTTCGCCTTATCTCGCTAACTGGGGGCGTCCGGAGTCATGGGGGACAGGAGACAGTCATAATTGGGGAGTCTGGTACGGAAAGAAGCCATTTGAGTCTTTAGATACCGATTTGCCGCGTTTTATGAGTGAATTTGGTTTCCAGTCATTTCCGGAGATGAAAACTATTGCTGCTTTTGCTGCTCCTGAAGATTATCAGATTGAGTCTGAAGTGATGAATGCGCATCAGAAGAGTAGTATTGGTAATTCGTTGATCCGTACTTATATGGAACGTGATTATATCATTCCCGAAAGTTTCGAGGATTTTGTGTATGTCGGATTAGTCTTGCAAGGACAGGGGATGCGGCATGGACTGGAAGCTCACAGACGCAATCGTCCTTATTGTATGGGGACATTGTATTGGCAGTTGAACGACAGTTGGCCGGTAGTATCCTGGTCAAGTATTGATTATTATGGTAATTGGAAGGCATTACATTATCAGGCAAAGCGTGCTTTTGCACCGGTCTTGATCAATCCTATACAGCAGAATGACAGTTTGAGTGTCTATCTGATCTCAGACCGGCTTGATACAATGGAGCAAATGACATTGGAAATGAAAGTCGTGGATTTTGATGGAAAACGCTGGGTAAGAAGATACAAGTACATTCGTTGGAAGTTCCGGCAAATACTTCAAAATGTGTTTATCGTGCAAAACTGGATGGCTGGCTGACTCCCGAAGACTGCGACGTAGCTTCTTGAAATTGATACTCAAAGATAAATCGGGACATCAGGTGCTGAGAGCGTCCATTTTT
>ENA-OQIG01001222-OQIG01001222.1-human-gut-metagenome-genome-assembly--contig:-NODE-1222-length-11715-cov-1.402572_pt1 | contig 11715 bp, 19 predicted proteins | sample MGYA00242576_ERZ504741 | MGnify/ENA primary metagenome ERZ504741 (study PRJEB26092, sample SAMD00036436) | human gut metagenome | host: Homo sapiens | study: EMG produced TPA metagenomics assembly of... | reverse complement strand
GCAAAACCAATCAATCTGGGCACAACAACCTGCTACAGCTGCTCCTCCTGCAAGTCCTGTAAGTCCAAATGCTGCACATATAGCTGCCGAAGATATCGGTAATGTAAGTGCTGCTCCGACAAGAACTGATACCACTATTCCCATAAGAAAAGGCTGAAGATTAGTTGCAAGCATTATAACCTCACCTATTTTCATAGCCGCTTTTCCAAGCGGTGGAGCTATCAATGCTGCCACCCCTGTTCCAACGCCTATCGTTATTAATGGTGTTACAAGTATATCTATCTTTGTTTCCTTCGATACTAATTTTCCTGCTTCTGCTGCAATAATAGCTACAAAATATACCGCCAATGGACCACCTGCACCACCTAATGCATTAGATGCAAAACCAACTGTTATAAGCGAAAAAAGAACAAGTGGCGGACATTTCAGTGCATACCCTATAGCCACCGCCATAGCCGGTCCGCTCATGGCTGATGCAAGACCTCCCACTGTATAATTAACACCACTTATTGTTGCAACTGTATTAGTAAGAAATCCAATATGAAGCTGTGTTCCCAGAGTATTTAGTATAGTTCCTATTAATAACGAACAAAACAATCCCTGAGCCATTGCCCCAAGTGCGTCTATTCCATATCTTTTAACCGATACTTCAACATCTTTTTTCTTTAAAAATGCTTTGATTTTCTCCCACATAATTAATCCTCGCTATAGTAAAATTTCAATTAATCATATCACATAGTTGTCCTGACTTCCACCTAATTTTTAACTTTATATACTGCTTGTAATATAAAGGTTTATATACAACTTGTAATATAAAGGTTTATATACAACTTTATATACAGCATACATACACACTACACTCATGTAATAATCAAAAAGTATCTTTTTATTTTTCATATGTCATTTGACACTATCCATTTGTTTTTATAACCTGATATGATATCTGTGTCATCTAAAAATATATTACATATAATGTAATGAATTCTTTATAACTGGAGTATGTTTATGAAAATGCAGAATACATTTTCTCTTGCCATGTGCTATGTACCATGGCAGAAATGGGGAGAATTGTATGACCCATGCAGAGCTTTAAAATATGGTACTTTATTTCCTGTTCTTAACAAACCTTTTGGAGGTGTCAGAACATGAATAATGTAAATAATATGAGTAATATGAACAACATGAATACTATGAATAACATTAGTAACATGAACAACATGAATACTGTGAATAACATGAATAATATAAACAATATGAACAACCAGTCAATGAATGTTAATTGTAATACACCTATGGATATGCAGCGACGCTCTTCATGTACAAATATTCAACCTATGCCTTTATCGCAAAGGAATAATTCCTGTAATATCGTTGCCGACAAGCATGCACTAATGAAGAATATATATGAGCTTGGTTTTATATTAACTGAAACTAATCTTTACCTTGATACACATCCTAATGATATGGAAGCTATAGAATATTATGCCAGATCAGGGATAAATATTGCAATTATATGACAAAATATGCAGATTATTATGGACCTCTTGATAAACTTCACATATCTAACGATAACTACTGGATGTGGGTTTCAACACCGATGCTTGGGAAATGGAGGTATGTTGATATGTGGAATTATGAAAAAAGACTTGAATATCCCATTAAAATAAAGCAAACGAATCCTGCATTGGCAGCAATGATTATCTCGCAGTATGGTGGACCAGACGGAGAATTAGGAGCATCTATGCGCTATATTTCACAACGATATTCTATGCCTTACAGAGAAGTATCAGGACTACTTACAGATATAGGTACAGAAGAATTAGGACCACACCTTTGGATATGATAGTTTCTACCTATTTATATGTGCATAGTATCACAGATATTTTAAATGTACAACATCATTATATTCTTTCTAGGTGATGCACATCTATCGCACTTGTTACAGTATTGTCAATACCGATAACTGCTCTGTCTCCATCAACCTGGATAACATCATATTCATCATAATAAAGATTAAATGCTCTATCTGTATCATAATCAACATTAAGAAGCACTCTTACCTTATCACCGGCTTTTATATCAGATATGTCAGTTTCAGATTCTTCATTGCTTTCACCATCAGAACTGTCGCCTGCTGATACAATACATCCGTCATTAACCCAGCCTGTTCCATCGTCAATAAGATATGGATTGGAAGCCCAGGGAATAACCCTTGTTATTCTTCCGCTATTAAATCCGGCTGATGGTGTGAGTGCAGCTTCTGATGTAGATGCGGCATATATTGCATTATATTCAACATATTCTCCTATCTCATGCTGCAGCTGCTCTGTATCATCAGCACCGGCATTATTATCTTCATCCGCATTATCATTATCTTCAACACCATCATTCCTGTGATCATACTCATTCGCTTTTGTAAGTCTGTCATAGACTTCATCATACATTATGTCATAATCTACTCTTGTGCCATCATTTAAATAGTAGTCACTAGACTCCTGCGACATAGCGAATTTATCCTCGCATATCTCACCATCATCATTCCAATGTGCTTCCCAGATAAGCGCGCCATGTTCTATAAGCTCATCTACATTCATATAATCGTTTAACCAACTGTGGCTTGCATAGATACCCTTTGCTGTTATGTCACATAATGCATCAAGCCATTCAATTGCAAGCTCCTGTGTATAATGATAATCAATGCCATGTTCTGCCTTATATCCGTCTGCATCCTCTATGTCGAGATATAATCCATTGTTGGATTACACTTGTTATACCACTCTCTGATGTGCGCAGCTTCGCTTAATGATTCATCATTGTTTCCTGCATACTGATAAATATATAATCCGTATGGGATACCCCTCTTCTCACACTCATCTATATATGTCTGTGCCATGCTGTCGCACTGTCCGCACTCACTGTCATCTTCGCTTAAGTCATTGCCATAGGCGCAGCGGATAATCACGTAGTCAAAATTAGCTGCAATGTAATCAAAATCAAGTTCTCCCTGGTGTCTGCTTATATCTATTCCTTTTTTCATAGTCTTATTCCTCGCTTTCTTTTTATATATTTCCGCTATGTGCGCATAAAAATAGCACACATAGCGATTACTACATGTGCTCATTAGTTAATATATGTTTTATTGTTACTTACCTCTGGTACTGCCTTGTCCTCTACAAGCTCATCATCATCTGGAAGCTCATCAGTATACTTGCTAAGGAACATTTTAACATATAGCCACAATTTTTTAACAGGTAATCCACATAGTGCCATATTCTTTAATATGCTTACAGTTTCATATGCTATATAGAGCAATGCAATAAATCCTGAGATTCCGATACTATTTCCGATATGCTGTCTTATTTCCTCCGGTAGGAATCCAATCATATTAAACCCTGTTATGTAATCTACAATTACAAGTAGCATTATTGATATAACCATTGCACACTTTCTTATTGCGCCATCGATGCCGAAGCAGCTGTTAAACTTGTGTTCCTTAAATGCTCTTAATACTCCAAATATCGTATCAATAATTACTGCTATAATAACTAATTGTATCAACTTATTGTGTGCGGCTGCTACGTATATTCCTCTCATTGTCATCATAATTACTTATCCTCCTATAAACTTTACTGTATCTTTTCTTCACTTATCATAAACGATAAGACTGTCATATCAGCTGCACTCAATGCATCATATCTTGAATCTTCAAGCTTATCAAACTCTGATATATTGATTTTGCTGATATCTTTTAACACCTCTGTCTGGGTATCCATAAACTCATTGTACTCATTAGCGAAAGCTGGCTGGATTTCTTCTGATATATGGTATTCACCATTATTTATAACAGCTTTTCCAGTTTCATCTTTATCAGCATACATTTCTATAAGCTTTATTCGATTGCTCTCGATAATCTTATTCTCTTGCTCAATTCCAGCCATATTCTTAGATATAGCATAAGATATCTTAAATGGCAGCTTTTTTATTGATATGCTGCATAATTTGTCATATAGCTCACTAATATCTTTAAATGTAAGATTCATTCTGCTCCTCCTTTACTTTACAAGTGATAACGCCTGTATGTAGAACTCGGATATTTCCGCATCACATGTCTTCTTGTTCGCAATGTATAAATCCTTATTCTGGATTGTGAAGCTCACGTGTGGCTCAGCACCTGAATCGGACACATCTGCTGACAGGTATACCACTGGCACTCTCTCCTTATGAGTTGTAGTACTTCCTTCGTAATCTGCTACATCCTGCTCTACATAGCTGTATCCTGACATTGAAATTGTTTTTGTTAAATCTAACATAATTTGTTCCTCCTTAAATTTAAAATATTATAACTTTGCAGCTATCCAGTTGCTTAATTCAACCATCCACCTCCTGACCAAATATAATAATAATCATAGCAATAACAGCTACCTGTGCTTATATGCATGTCGCCATGCTGTATATAAACTGTTCCATCAAAGAAACCATTTGACCATGCATGGCTACTTGTGCCTAACATTATTGAGCCACCTCCATCAGTCCAAATCGACCATCCGTGTTTTACTGTTGAACCGTTATAATCAACGCCCAATCTCCACATAATATGTAGTTTCTGTGAAGCATATATCTTAAATCCTGGTTTGTTGCTTCTAATCTTGCTCCTGTTGCGGTGTTACTTCCGTAAGATTGCGGACCTATTTTCAACACTGATGAAGCGACAATTCGTTCCTGCTTTAACACTCCTCCTGTTGATATACCATTTGGGTCAATTGTAGTGTTCGCTTCTATACCTCCACCCGAGAAAGACATTGTTAGTTTCATAGGTGTTAATTTGAATGCATATTTAGTTGTAATTAAATTAATTCCATACGGAGCAAGTTTAATGGATGAATCCTGATATGATAGTATAATTTTGTTTTCTTCTTTACTCGAAGTGGTTATATTAATACTACCGCCTGTAATTTTTGCATTAGTGCAATTTAAATTAGAACATGTTATTGTTCCATCTGCAGCTATCTTCGTATATGTGGAATCCAGCGTAAAACGATTGGACTTAAGGCTAATGGTATCTGCGGATGCATTCAGCATAGCAACAACTTTGTTGTTATCTGTTTTATTAAGTTTAAGTTCCAGTGAAGCAGATGTTGCCTTTGTCTGTTTGTCAAAATCGGTCTGGCTTACTTTCAGGCTTATAGAATCTTTAACCTGCTTGATTGTGGAATCTATTGTAGTTTTAGTATAATAATTGCTGAATTTACCATCTACAGCTGACACCTGCCCATTTGTAGCAAATGAGGAATTGATTGCGCTGTATAACTCTGATGAGTTATTCTTGAAATCATGTTTCATCTGCTCAGTTGTAGTGTAGTTATTGAACTTAGTGTCAATATCTTCTGGAGCTGGCGACCAATCTGTGGCTTTGTTACCCTTTTCAATCTTTAGATTCTTGAACTGATACCATACTCCTGTACCACTGTTCATTCCTGTAATGAACAATAACTGTCCTGTCGAACTAGGAAGTGTTGTGACTGTTTTAATTATCCATATCAACTTATTCCATTGATTAGCTTTAATTTGTCTATTTACAGCAGTACTACTACCCATGAGATTATCAGTACCATTACCTTGAAGCAAATCTATGTTCATCACAGTATTCACATTTGACTTAACATCAAATGATACTGTATATACCGTATTAGGTTCATATTTAGAACGTCCTATGCGTGAATATGCAATGACAGACCATCTGACTGTGCTGTGGAATTTCTCAGTAGTTTACAAGTTCTGATATTATTTTCTACTATCTCTGATTGTGTATGTCCGCCTGACTTCATTGACCAACCCCATCCAGTTGTTCCCTGATTAGTGGATTCAGCTAAATTTCTTCCGCCAACGCTTATGCCTTCGGGTGTACTTCCGACTGAATATGAATTAGTCACAGTACCGTTTGTATATTTTATGGTTATACGTGTCCATAAATATGGTGCTGCTGCACTTGTGGACGGAACGGATGTACTCCAGGTTCCTGTAGGAGCTGTTGTACCTGACGAAGATACTTGATATGTTACTGCAGTTTGATTTAATACCAATTCCTGTAGCACCAGTTTCACCTTTATCCCCTTTTAACCCTTTATCGCCCTTAGCTCCTGTACTACCGGTTTTTGCTACGGCAAATGAAAACTTCTTATTAATCGTGATTCCATCAACACTAACTGGTATTATCGCTTCGCAAGTAGCTGTTATAGTTGCCGTTGTTTTGAATTGTCACTGTAGGTGATGCTGTATTATTGTTAGACACTGTAGCTGTTATTCCTGTAGGACAACTTATGTTGCTCACATTTAAGCTTGTACATGATTTCTGACCGCAGAAAGCAACTACCTGTGTTGTACATGTAAGGCCTGCTGGTGCTCCCGATGTATTCCCCGTAAATGCATATGCTTCGCTTGTAAGTAATACAGAATATGCATCTGTAACATCAATCATTGATATCTGGCTTGATGCTTTAACTGCCATTTTGACTATCACGCTCCTTCCTTTTTATCCTTCAAGCTGACATGTATAAATCTGGGTATTGTTAACATCTGCAGCTGATACATTTATTGCACTTGCTGCTGAAATTAATGACGTTCCTTTATACCATTTGACTGTTCCTAAAGAACCGCATACTCCATTTGTGTTGATTGCCTGTTCAACTCCACCCTTATACACATGAGCCGTCAGAATTGTTGTTCCTGAATTGTTCTTGAATATTGTGCCACTACTCGAAGTGATACTTATAATTATCGCATCTGCTCCGCTGCGCCTTTATCCCCCTTACTTGATACATTAGATAAAGCTGTATGTAACTGTGTAACCTGATACAGCTGTAACTTTCCATGTGCCAGTATTAGATGATCCATCAAGATTGGTGAAAGTATCACCTACTACCGGTGTACGATTAAAATCATCTGTAGTGCAATTTACAGTAGCGCCAATGATTGTGAATGTACCATTCCAATTTCGTGTCGGCTGAAGTGATTTAAGACCTGTGGCACCAGTTTCCCCCCTAGGTCCTGGTATTCCCTGGTCGCCTTTTTCACCTTTAGTACCCATGGAACTTACGCTGAACAACTCCATTACAGACTTATCAGAATATGTTATAAGTGTTCGTGTCCATAAAAATTGACCTGTATTTACGCTCGGCATATCTTTTAACCACGTACCGTTGGTTTGACTGTTCCACTGACCCCAGCTTGATATGTCACCTCTGATTTTTCGACAGACACTACTGAATCAACCTTATCATTGATATCTTTGATGGTATCTTCTACGCTCGCGCCTGTGCTTGAAAAATTCATACTTTCGGCTGATATTTCAAGCTTATATCTACCTGATGAATCTTTGTAGAATCTCAGATAATTATTGCCGTCACCGAATGCGAGCTGTCCATCTTTACCAAGATATATACCTCTTGTAGTATTAAGTGCCGATTCCTTACACCTGAATATATAGCTTCGTCAGTTATGTTAAAACCAGCAATGGTAGCATCAAACGCAACCAAATCATCCACTGCGATCTTTGTAGCTGTGATTGACTTAGCACGAATAATACTACCATTTAAGCTGTTATATTCAGTTTGTTCTGCTTCAACACCCATACCATCAGTGTTAAGCTTGTAATAAAGACCATCATTACCCTTTATCACCAATTTTTCAGCAACAATGGTATTTCCCTCTATCAAATCACCTTTTATGGTAACACCTATAAGTTCTCCGGTTATCTGCTGGTCACCAACAACGACATTCTTTATAAGACCGGAATGAGCATAGAAATATTCCATTGCTGCTTTTCCGATATTTGAAAAGTCTATGTTGGCATATTTAATATCTGCTGTCTCTGATTTTAAATAATTATTATATATATTCTGTAACTCATTGTTAATAGATACAATCGTTTCTGCCTGTACTGTATTAGTCTTAACCCATTCTGCATCAACTTCTTAGCTATAAGATCCTTTGCCAATATCAAATCAGAATATATTCTCTCATTCTGCTGTGTTGTCGGCCCTTTAAAGTCAACTTCCTGCTCTGTCTGTGTCTTGCCATAAGATGTTATAGTCATCGTAAGACCACCATCATATTCCTGCTGGATGTTCATCACAGGCACCTTGTAGGTATCTTCACCATCTTCCACAGTAATCATATCCCACGGATCCAGTCGAACATCTCCTAATGTCTTAACAGATGCACCTCTGTAACTGAAACCACTAAGCTTCTTAAAGATATTATCAAGCCTGTCCTGTGTCATAAATGGATTATCAAATGTAACACCAAGTATTCCACCGCCAGATGTTAAAGTTGTAGAGTTATCAACATTACATGATAACTTTTCCAGATTATAATTGCTTTCATCTTTCTCAAAGCTCACTATCCTTGTCACATCCAGCTTATAATCCACATCTAAATACCACTTAATAACAATAGTTCCTGTTCTATCAACACATGCAAAGCCACCTGCCATAGAAGCGATATATCCTATCATTTCCCTGTATGTATATCCCGCAGGCTTTGTTGATATCATTATCGAAGAATCTATATTACTTACATCCACAGGAACACCACAGTCGGTGCTTATCTCATTCAGACTGATACAGCACTTGCAGGATATGTAAGATTCGATACATATAGCCCTGTTGTTTTCATCATTCTGTCATAAGCTGTAAATGTTGTAATTGCCTGGTCATTTGTTGGATGTTCAGCAGTAAAAAAGCCAACTGGAATATACTCATACTTTCCACTTGGCAGCTTCAATCCTATCTCTATCGGTATCTCTGTATTCTCAAACAGCTCATCTATTCTCTTAATACTAAGTTCAATCTTTGCCGATACTGCAGATCCTAACTGCAGGTATTCTTCACTACTGCTTGAAGTTTCATTAGCTAAGCTTCTTAAAGTTAGCATATATCCACTTATCATTTATCTTAAGTCTGACTTTGAATGTTCTTGACGGACTTCTTATCATCGTTTTAAATGCATCTGTTACATTGTTATACATAGGCTATTCTCCTATCATTCACACTCTGCTATAAGCACCTTTAAATTCTTTGCAATAGCATAATTAAGCTTTACAGGAAAATGTCCGTTAATCCCTGTAACTCTACTGCCTTGTTTCTTATATCACTAACCTTTAATGTCTGTTTCATATGCTCTCCTTACTGCTGAATAATCGACACACTTGCACTTCTGTAATAGAAAATACCATCATCAAGCTCCCCTATTACTTCCTTGCTTAGTGTACCTCTGTAACTTGTTATTGTTATATCCTGTCCATCATCATGAAATGTTATTGGGAAGAATCCGGCAACAAGCTTACTCTTAATAAGAACCAGCTCATCTTCCTGAAGAACTCCCCAGGATATAGATAAGGTCTTCTTTTCAGCAACTACATCACCTAACATTGTTCCGTCAAGTGCTCGTCCTGTTGAAGAAGACCATATAATCTCATCATCCACTTTGATGGACACAGGAGCTGGAAGCTCCTGATTGTCACATCTTAGTATCAATTCATCACATCCTTGTTAAGTTATAATCTCACATTTTCCTGTCTGCTTTGTATGCTCGTTAATCTTATCAACTACATACTTCTTAAGGCTCTTTCCATCTAACTGTATATCAAGATCTAATGCTTCCAGTATCTTAAGGATCTGCTTAAGAATACTTATAGCTTCAGCTAACAGTTCAGCACTGGATGCCATAGCTGCTGCCTTCTGTGCATATCGATAAGCTTATCCTCTGGTGCTACAACTTCTCCCTGGTGTTTATTATCACCAATCATTGCAAGCTGTGGAGTGTTTGGCTTTACATATCCACCTTCTGCAAGGTATGGGATACTACCAAATCCAACTTCCGGTAAATCAAACCCGAAATGGTCACCACCTATAACCGGTACCCAATCAGGTACATCAAAGCTTAAAGCATTCACCCTGCGGACTATCCAGTTAATACCACTTTCTAATCCATCAAGCATACCATTTATAAGTCCGATTACCATATTAATAGGTCCTTTGGCTATGTCTGCAATTAAAGAGAATATTCCACCAAAGGCATCCACAATGCCATTCCAGGCTCTTGACCAGTCACCTGAAAATACCCCAGCAATAAAGTCAATCAATCCACCAAATATCTGCTTTACGTCACCAAATATATTAGAAACATTTTGCAAATAAGCATTCATTATATCGCCTATAAAGCCGAAGCTATCTGAAAAATCTATGTTAAAAATATTCTGTAACCAGTTATCAAATGAAGAAAATGCAGACTTTATATCCTGCCATATGCCTTTGAACCAATCACCTGCTTTGCACCATTTATCAGTAATCCAATCCCAACATTTTCCTGCTGCATCCTTAACTACATCCCAATGTTTTACTAATTCGTATATAGCAACTCCTAACGCTGCTAAAGCTACAATAACTAATGTTATAGGACTTGTTAATACAGACATAGCAACACCAAATGCTGTTGTAGCTGCTGTGGCTAACCATGTAGCCGCTGTATGTGCTGCTGTGGCTGCTGTATCTGCTACTTTAGATGCCGTTGATATTCCCCATTGTATGGCCTGAGAAACTAATTCCTTTGTTGCCAATGCCATATTTACAATAAAATCTTTTGCATACATAGCACAAAGCTGAACTGTTTCAAGCTTATCTGCTATCTTAGCTGTTACACAGCCCCAAGTTGCATCCTTAAGTTTACTGAGCAATCCGACAACACCGCCAGCATTCATAAGAAATTCTGCTAAATCTACCGCTTTCCAAGCTGCTGCAAATGCTCCTATTGTTATCACTATTGCATCAAATGGACCTTGATTATCCTTTATCCAATCAGATATACCCTCTAATGCAGATGCCAATCCTTTCAGAACATCAACAATCACTCCACCAGTCCAACTCGCCACAGGCTCAAGGAAATTATCCCAGGCCCACATCCACAATGGCTTCAATGCATCTAACGCACTATTCAGTACATCTAAACAGCCTGCTAATACATCAAGAAATGCCGGAAGCAAATCTTCTATAGTCCACTTAGCCAAAGGAACAAATATATTGTAATAAGACCATTCCAATCCAGCGAACAACTTATCTGTTAATGGTTGTGCAGCTCTCTTAAGGTTATCAAGAGATGTTATCAGATTATCAAAGGATATTGCTTTAAGTGGCTCTAATGCTTTCTTGACTTTATCTGCCATATCAGATATTGCACTAGAAACATTAGATGTACTTCCACTCACATCTGGTACAAGGTCAACGCTTCCGATTCCTGAAGATGTTCCACCTGTACTACCGCTTGAATCAGAACTATCATCTGCTGGCTCTGTCATGCTTATTTATCTGGTCAAATCCTGCAAGCGACTTTTCTATATCTTTAGCAGTCTTCTTGGCTGCACTTCCTATATCACCTACATTATCCGCTGCGCTGGATGCATCATCTCCTATACCAGCTATATCCGAACTTATCGACCCCATAGAAGTTGATACATCTGCTCCTGTGAGCATTTGCACAAAGCTGGCAAAGCCATCCGCAACCTTCTGTAATCCTGCCAGCAAGTTGTTAAAGCCACGCAGAATAGGTGTAAACAATGCTATGAAGCCTTACCTTAGACTAGCCTTAACTGCTGAAACCTTTAATGTAAGTATTCTTGTCTGGTTCGCCCAGGAGTCCTGTGTCTTAACAAATCTCCTGTAG
>ENA-OQIG01001221-OQIG01001221.1-human-gut-metagenome-genome-assembly--contig:-NODE-1221-length-11720-cov-4.568878_pt1 | contig 11720 bp, 18 predicted proteins | sample MGYA00242576_ERZ504741 | MGnify/ENA primary metagenome ERZ504741 (study PRJEB26092, sample SAMD00036436) | human gut metagenome | host: Homo sapiens | study: EMG produced TPA metagenomics assembly of... | reverse complement strand
TACAAAGACTCGTAATGTAAAGGTGGAGGGTTATAAAATGAAAAAGGAATCCAACGGAACAACCATTGTAAAAAAATTTTCATGAAGTCACAAGGGTCGGTATTTATTATATTGCTGGTAATGTGTATTATTGCATCAATATTTACAGACAAATTTCTTTCTGTTTCAAACCTTAGCAATGTGTTGACACAGTCTGTAACCTGTGGCATCGCAGCGATTGGCATGACATTTGTTATTCTGACAGGTGGTATTGATCTGTCTGTCGGAGGTTGTATTGTTTTTTCGGCAACGATTGGAACAAAGTTATTGTCAGAAGGGAAAGTAGGAGTAGGAACAGCAATCATCATAATGCTTTTGTTAGGCGTATTGGTTGGTGTTTTTAATGGCTTTTTAATTACGGTATTAAAATGCCGGCATTTATTGCTACGCTTGCTTCGTCTAATGTAACAGCGGGATTAGCACTTTATATTTCTATGGGAAAGACGATTATAGGGCTTCCTTTGGAATATAGTTTTATTGGTCTTAAAAAGATTGCAGGTGTGCCATTTTGCGTATTACTGATGATTTGCTTATATATAGTCGCGTATATTGTATTGAAATATACAGGATACGGACGTAAGGTATATGCTACAGGAAGTAATCGTAAATCTGCATGGCTAAGCGGAATCAATGTAAGACTGATTGAGTTTTCAGTTTATGTTATTCAGGGTGTCATGTCTGCTCTGGTTGGAGTTGTATTAACGTCAAAATTGTTAACATGTACCAGTACAATTGGTAATGGTATGGAAGTAAATGCGATTGCAGCAGTAGTAATCGGCGGAGCAAGCATGTCAGGTGGAGAAGGCAGCGTTGTTGGTACGATTGTTGGAGCTTTAATTTTAACAATTATCAGTAATGCAATGAACCTTATGAGTGTTAATGCATATCTGCAGCAGGTAGTTATGGGATTGATTATTATTATGGCAATTCTGTTTGATATGGTACGTAAAGGATATATTTTCCGTAAACCAGATGAGGAGTAAAAAATGTTAATAGAATTAAGTTACATAATAAGCTTGGATATGCCTAAATGGCCAACGAATCCAGCAGAAAGAATTGAATATAATACAGTAATACAAAATGGAGATCCAAGCAATGCATCTTCTGTATTTCACCATTTGCATACAGGAACACATGTAGATGCACCGTTTCATTTTGATGCTAATGGAAAAACAATCGACCAGATTCCGATAGAGGATTTCCATTATACAAAACCATTAGTTCTGGAAATTGCAAAAGGAAAAGGGAGAGAATTCGATATGAGGATTTAAAATCGCATGAATCTGAAATAAAAGAATGTGATATTTTGTTCTTATATACAGGTCATTCGCGTTTGAGAGATATTTCTCCGGAGGATTTTGTGGATAATTTCCCATGTATGGAGGTAATGGCTGCGAAATATTTACGAAAAGAATTCCCTGAATTAAAGGCAATAGCAATGGATTCTATTAGTTATGATAGTGCTATTACAGGTGGAGATGAAGGGTTTCCATGCCATCATGCGTTGTTGGAAACAAATAGTGAACAGAAAGAACGAACATTGCTTCTTTTTGAAGATGTAAATATTCAGAAGTTATTAGGTGTGGAAAGAATAAAAGAAATTTGTGCATTTCCAATTCGTTTTTCACAGTTGGAAGCTGCTCCTGTAGCGATGGTTGCTATTACTGATCATATCTGATTTTCAATAATACTAGGAGGAAAATAGAATGGATATGTATTCTGTTGTAAAAGAAAATCCGATACTTGCAATACTGAGAAATATCCCATTGGAATATACGGTTGATTATGCGCAGGCAATTGTAGATGGGGGATTTCGTTTTTTGAAGTGGCTTTGAACAGCGAGCATGGTTTAAAACAGATTGCAATACTACGAGATCGCTTTGGGGAAAAATGTATGATAGGAGCAGGTACAGCAATAAGTGTGGATCTTGCAAAAGCGGCAATAGGAGCAGGAGCTCAATTTTTGCTTACGCCAGGTACACCGATTGATGTGCTTCAGTATTGTGCAAAAAAAGACATTATGTTATTGCCTGGGGTGTTTACACCTGGAGATGTTGCAACAAGTTTGGAATTTGGCTATAAAACAATGAAATTGTTTCCGGCAGGGTGTGCTCCGAAAGGATATCTCAAAGCGCTAAAAGGACCATATGATGAGGCAAATTATATTGCAATTGGTGGCGTAACTATTGATAATATTAATGACTATTTTAAAGAAGGATATATGGGGGTAGGGCTGGCGAGTAACCTTATGCCGTTATCTGTGTTGAAAGATAAAAATTGGGATTTGGGAGTATCTTATGTCCAAAAATATGTATCAAGGGTAAAACGAAGGGTGTGATGATCATTCTAAAATAAAGATATTCTGTTGAAGGAGGACATAAGAAGGTGAAAATAGTCGAAGTTAATGCTTACCATGTGCGACCACGATGGGGATTTGTAGAAATTATTACAGATGAAGGAATCACTGGATGGGGTGAGGCAGTACTTGAAGGACATTGTGATGCTGTTCTGGCATGTGTGCAAGAATATAGATCGTATTTGATAGGACAGGATCCATTCCGAATCGAAGACATTTCGGCTACAATCTTTCGTGCTGGATTTTATCGTGGCGGCGGTGTTTTAATGAGTGCTCTTTCAGGTATCGATCAAGCGCTTTGGGATATTAAGGGCAAAGCGTTTGGTACACCAGCATATGATTGATGGGAGGAAAATGTAGAGATAAGATTAAAGTATATTCCTGGATTGGTGGAGATAGGCCATCGGATGTTGGCACAGCGGCAAAAGAAAGGCAGGACGCAGGGTTTAAAGCAATCAAAATGAATGCGACAGAAGAGCTGCAGATGATTGATAGTTATGACAAAATAGATGCTGTTCTTGAAAGAGTTGCTGCGATTAGAGAATCATGTGGCAAGTATTTTGGTATTGCAATTGATTTTCATGGACGTGTTCATAAGCCGATGGCAAAAATACTAGCTAAAAAACTGGAAGAGTTCGACCCGATGTTTATTGAAGAGCCGGTGCTGTGTGAAAATATGGAAGTGTTTAAAGAGATTGCCGTTGCCTGTAATATTCCAATTGCTACGGGAGAGAGGCTCTTTACTAAATATGATTTCAAGAGACTTCTGCAAGCTGGTGGTGTAGATATTATTCAACCGGATCTGTCTCATGCAGGGGGGCTTACCGAAGTGAAGAAGATTGCGTCTATGGCAGAAGCGTATGACGTGGCACTCGCTCCGCATTGCCCACTTGGTCCAATCGCATTGGCTGCGTGTCTGAATGTAGATGCAACATGCTATAATGCAGTTATTCAGGAACAGAGTATCGGCATACATTATAATGTTGGGAAAAGTGTGCTTGATTATGCATTAAATAAACAAGATTTTCAGTTTGTTGACGGTTTCTGTGCAATGCCAACGAAACCTGGCCTGGGGATTGAAGTGAATAAAGAACTTGTTTTGGAAGAGAATCTGACAAAGCATCAGTGGAAGAATCCAATATGGAGACATGCTGACGGATCTGTTGCTGAGTGGTGAATAATGGGTATATCTTATATGCGTGTTTAGAGACGTGCGTCTTATGAGAAGGCGTTTTCTGGTCTTTGTTCTTTTTAGAGCGTTCATAGCATCTGTCAGGGTGAGCTGTGAACGCTTTTTGATTTGCAATCAAATATTGTAAAAACAGCTAGGAGATATCTCGTGTTCATTATAGCATGCGGCATATGGCGGGCAACTTTGACTGTGTTCGGTTACTGGCTTCATCTATTTGTCTAGGGGATGTCATAGAACACATTTGTTATTCGTAATGAAACTTCCAAATGTAATAAAATACTATCTTCTATCAAGGTAGTGAAACTCTATTTGCTATCATTATGAGCTAAAAACTTAGATAGTAAAGTTGCCCGAGATTTAAATGCTTGCATTTGGTGTGTGATTTTTCTGTGCTATAGGTAGTGATGCTTTTTATTTATTACTCAACTTTCCCACCAGTAAAACTGGCATAACAGTTGATTTTCAACTAAAATTTTAAAATAATTGGTACCTTGACATAAAAATAGCACCTGATCTTTGATATAATAAGTTCACCACAAATAAATACTCAAAGGAAAAGGTGCTGAACTTATGATATACCAAAATGATAAAAATGAAAATACCCAAAATCAATTTTTTCCAACGCTTTAAAAGAACTTCAGTTATTGTTCAGGGGTTAGCTGGACTTGAGAGAACCGATGGTGTAGACTGATAATAGTCAAAGATAATCCATATCTGGAAGTTCTTTTTCGTTTCTCCTTCTATATAATATTCTGTAAATCATTTTGCATGGATGTTCGCTGGTAATAAGTATTTATGATATCCTGTAAAGTAATCGTATTCATCTTTTCTTCAGCGTTTTTTTGAATTTCATTATAAAATCCCTGCAAAGATAACTGAATATTAATACCAACACCACAATCAGGATTGGTATGAGTATCTAAATGAAGCAGCGGTTTCTCACCTTCAACTGCCTTATAAATATCCAGCAATGTAATCTGGTCTGCCGGTTTTGAAAGAGAAGGACGGGCATGTCCGGCTACACTGGTCATAAGTCCGGCCTTTTTTAGTTTTAACATAAGCTGGCGTACAAAGCCGGGATTTGTATGGACACTTTCTGCAATTGAGGCACTGGAGAGGGATTTTTCCTGGTTGATAGCAATCAGAACCATTACATGGACAGTATCGCTTAATTTCGTTGAATATTTCATGATAAGAAACTCCTTGTAGTATGATATAATGATTTTGCTTTCACATTTTTGAGACAAAAATATTTCTGGTTTGTCTAAAACATTTCAAGTTCTCAACAGTTCTTTCCAATATGTTGAGAAACTGTGCATATTTATTATTTTGATGATTGTAAATAATATAATTACAACTATAATGAAATTTAAAGGAAAAGTCAACACAGGAATGAAACTTACGGAGGATTGTATAATATGCTGATCGTAGACAAATTTATGAAACTACCAAAATCCTTGAATAAACATTGATTATTATATGATGTGATAAAATATTCACAGAGGAGAACTTATGGAATACAAAAATCAAACAGAAAATCGTGCATTTCAGGAAATGTTGCAGGCAGCAGTAAAACGGCTGCAAAATCGTTCCGGAGAGGATATTGCTGCAAAAAGCGGGGCTGTTTTTCATAGCAGCCGAAATGTGCTTGAAGTACTGAGTTTTTATGAAACGATTGAAATTCAACTCCCTGAGTTTCGTATTAACTCAGACATGGACGAATGGCATTATCTGACATTGCTGCATTATCTGGATATGGCCGATGGAACAGAAGGTTCACAGAAGCTCATTACTTTTGGTAACCTGAAAGATGGATTGATTCGAGGAACCAAGTTTGACCGGACTGCAGAGCAGAAACTGGAAAAGCTTTTGCAGGATAAAGATCCTGAGAAAATTCAGAAAGCATGTAAAAACCTAGGTGCAGAATTCACAGAGACAAAGGCGGATCTGTGTGCTGTTTTTCCAGTTCTGCCAAGATATCCGGTAACTTTAAAGATATGGTTTGCAGATGAAGAATTTCCTGCATCTGGCAAAATATTTCTTCAGGATCATGCTGATCATTATCTGAGTGTAGAAGATGCGGTAACAGTTGGAGAAATTTTGCTGCAAATTATCGGAAGCATTTTCTTCTCTCTGATCATGAATCAGAAAACTTTCCAGCCCGGATTTGATAAATTTGTCGATTACTGTCTGAATCTGTTTCCAGTCATTACAGTGATTGCGGAGCATCAGTCTGTTGATGGAAAGGCAGCCATTCATTTGAAAATAAAAAACCGATTCTGCCTGTTCAAAGGTCAGGAGGCTGTGTGACATAAGCCAGGTCACATAGCCTTCTTTTGTATTTTCTGCTATTTTTTCCAGAAGAATAGGGGCAATTGCATCATCCAGAAACAGTGCCCTGTATTGTGATTCCATCTGTATTTTCTGACAGAACGGATAGGAACAGCTTTTTTGATTTAGACAGAATAAATGATCTACAGTTGTTAACATATCCTGAGTCATATCATTAAAAATATCTGATAATACATCATAGATATCGTAGTAATGAAGATAAAAAGTGCCACGGTTGATTTCAGCATTTTTGCAGACCTCTGTAACTGTAATTTTCGTAAAACTTTTCTGCTTTAACAATTCTAAGAACGTATCTTTTATGGTTTGTCTGGTATAGCGGGTACGGCGATCTTGTTTTTTCGCTTTTTCTGACATTATATACTCCTGTATTATTTGGGATCATATGATTCCTCAACAATTTTTCTTATATGTTGAGTAACCATACAAATCTCACAGACTGATTATTGTAATTTATATAGTAACAACTATAATGAGGTTTAAAGAAAAAGTCAACAGATTGTTCAGAATTTTAGGAGGAAAAATATGGGACATGTAATTGCAGTATCAGGAAAAGGTGGCGTAGGAAAAACAACTCTTTGTGGATTGTTGATCCAGTATTTATGTGAAAGCGGAAAACGTCCGGTCCTGGCAGTGGATGCAGATGCAAATGCAAATTTGAACGAAGTGCTCGGTGTTGAGCCGGAGGTCACACTTGGGGAGCTGAGAGAAGAAATTGAGCGGGCAGGCATAGACCCACGATATCAGATTCCCTCCGGTATGACAAAACAGGCATATCTGGAAATGCGTCTTTCTGATGCGATTGCAGAAGAAGACGATTATGATTTGATGGTAATGGGACGAACCCAGGGACAGGGCTGCTATTGTTTTGTAAATGGCCTTGTGCAGACCCAGGTTCAGAAACTGCAAAGTCATTATCCATATATTGTGGTTGATAACGAAGCAGGTATGGAACATATCAGCAGAGGAATCCTGCCAATGATGGAAGTTGCGATTCTTGTGAGTGACTGTTCCAGAAGAGGTGTTCAGGCAGCCGGACGTATTGCAAAGCTGATGAATGAATTAAACTTTAAACCACAGAAAACTGGATTAATCGTGAATCGTGTTCCGGATGGAAAACTGGATGCCGGAACTCTGGAAGAAATCCGAAATCAGGGACTGGAACTGTTAGGCGTTGTACCACATGATGACCAGGTATATCAGTATGACTGTGATGGAAAGCCGATCATACAGCTTCCGAAAGATTCTCCTGTAAGAAGTGCACTGGGAGAAATTGTAAAGAAGTTAGGATTGTGAGTTGGAGGATTGAAAGTTTGAAAACTGCGCGTCGCATTCTCGTTACTTCAGTGATGAGTTAGACGCGCAAAATTTTTACCAAAATGGGAACAAATGTTTGAGTTATTCCTATGCATATGGTATACTATTTTTATGAAGAAAGAAGTCATCTGCTTGTAGATTACCGACCACAGTTTTATATTTCAGACATGATCAAAATCATGAAGGGGAATCTTGCACACCAGATGTTCCTTTTACATCCAGAGCTAAAGAAAGAGTTGTGGGGAGGACATTTGTGGAATCCGTCTTATTGTGTTGTAACGGTCAGTGACCGGAGCCGTGAACAGATACTTGCTTACATAGAAGGGCAGAAGGAAAAATCCCGTTAAAACCCGGAGGAGAAAGCGAATGAAAATCATATCCAGTTATGGTGTTGAATTACGAAAACAGAATATTCCGATCCGCCAGACACTGGAGATTTACCGTTCTGCTGTCCGCTATCTGGTCAAAGTGTATGAATCTGTGTGGGAAGAACTGGCCCAAATTGAGGAAAGTAAGAAACGTTTCAATGCAGCGGAACATCTGGTGCATACAACGAAACGGAATCCGGCCCGGTTTGATTTTGATTTCTGCTTTCCCAAAATGCCATCCTATTTCAGACGGGCGGCAGTCCAGCATGCGCTTGGGAGTGTATCTTCTTATCGGACGCGTCTGGAACAGTGGAAAGCAGAGGGGGAGAAAACGGGAAAGCCGTATCTGAAAAGTGAACAGTATGCCATGCCTGTTTTTTACCACGATGTCATGTACCGTGAAAACACAGAAGAGAAAGATGCGGCCTTTTTAAAACTGTACGATGGATACGACTGGAAATGGTTTGCTGTGTGGCTGAAACATACGGATATGGAATACTTAAGAAAACACTGGTCGGGCAAAAAAGCTTCGGCTCCAACGTTGGAGAAGAAGCACCACAAATATTTTCTGCGTTTTACATATGCGGAAGAGGTATCTTTAAACCAGACACCTGTCAAAGAGCAAACGATCTGCAGCGTGGATCTCGGCATCAATACGGATGCAGTCTGTACCATCATGCGTCCAGACGGAACTATCCTGGGAAGAAAGTTTATTAACTTTCCCAGTGACAAAGACCGGATGTACCGTGTGCTGGGACGGATTCGAAGATTTCAGCGGGAACATGGATCGCGTCAGGTGCAGGGAAAATGGGCATATGCAAAACATCTGAATACAGAGCTTGGCAGAAAAATTGCAAAGGAAATCGTTTTTTATGCATCAGAAAATAAGGCAGATGTGATTGTTTTCGAATATCTGGAAATGAAAGGAAAACTTTCCGGGAAGAAAAAGCAGAAACTGCAGATGTGGAGAAAACGTGATATCCAGAAACGGTGCGGACAGCAGGCACACAGAAAGGGAATCCGAATTTCCCGGATTTGTGCCTGGAACACGAGCAGGCTTGCCTTTGATGGATCAGGAGAGATTGCCCGTGATACACGGGATCATCGTCTGTGTACGTTTCAGACTGGAAAAAGATACAACTGTGATTTGTCAGCATCGTATAATATCGGAGCAAGATATTTTATCCGTGAAATTTTAAAACCCTTGCCGGAAACGGAAAGGTCTTTGCTGGAGGCAAAAGTTCCTGCAGTAAAGCGTAGAACCTCATGTGTTTATGCAGATCTGAGAGAACTGATTTCAGAAATGGAACTGCGTAAAGCAGCATAAACACAGGCAGATATGCAGTGGATTACCTGTTATGTGGAAACCTGCCGTATCCGGCATGGAAGAAGCACATATCTGTGCAAAATCTAAGTAACAGGCGTATCCGCCGATATTTGGTCTGCCGCTTAAAGCGGCCGGAAGCACGTGGCTTTAGTCATGTGAGGTTCACGATTGAGTAAACAGAAATATTATCTGATTTGATATAACCAATTGCAAAGAAGGGAAAATCTTCATGAGAAGTCATTGGACAGAAATAGAAAAATATTTAGAAGACCAGAAGGTAGCGCAGGAACTGATTGGAGAACTGAGAGATTTTCACATGCGTTATGAGGTAGAGGATCAGGTAAAGGAACGAGTAGAAAAACCGGATATGGCAGTTATGAACTGGATGTGGATCTTCCGGGATTTAAGAAAGACGAGATTAAGGTTCAGCTGAAGGATGGTTATCTGACACTGTCAGCAGCCAAAGGTCTTGATAAAGATGAACAGGATAAGAAGGGCAACTACATCAGACGTGAACGTTATGCTGGTACTTTAAGCAGAAGCTTCTATGTTGGTGATGCAGTCAGTGAAGAAGATATCCATGCGAAATATGAAGACGGTATTCTGAAACTTTCTGTTCCGAAGAAAGCACCGAAAGCCGTTGAAGAAAAAGATGGTTACATCGCAATCGAAGGTTAACTTCCATTGCTTATTCTCCCCCCATATATAGCCGGATCGGAAAGGATCCCGGCCTTTTTACATGAGAAATAAATTATTCTGTTGTATTGCGGCGAATTAATATAGGTGTAATCTGTTTATGGATGGGTTCACCCAATGGTTTGGGAACACGCTTTTTCTGTTCCTCCATCTGCTGGACCAGAAGATCCATGGCAGTTTTTGCAATCACATCGATCTGCTGTCCGATGGTTGTGATCGGAAGGATTGCCTCGCTGGCAATCGGAGAATTGTCAAATCCAACAATCTCGTAAGTGGAAGGAAATGTCCCGTATTTTTGGAAAATTAAATTAAGAAACATATTAGCATAGGTATCGTTCGCAAGAAAGATACCTTTTTTTTGATCGGGGTATTTTGATTCTATCTTATTGAAAATCTCTCGGATTACATCCAAAAGCTCATGATAAGAAGCACCTTTTACACTCAAATCTATATCATATGGCACATGATATTCTTCACAAGTTGCCTGAAAGGCCCAGATTCGGTCATAAGCCGGAGCGGATTTATTCACATTGACATTTATGTGAATTAATATATCACATTTATCTCGAATCAACAGAGAAGTAGCCTGAAGTGCTCCCATATAGTTGTCAGTATTGACGCTGCTGATATGTTCTGCTTCGCGTTCAATTGCGATGACAGGAATCTGGTAGGAAGCGAGTTCTCAGATGGAAGAGTGTGACTTAAAACAATCAGTCCTTCAATCTGATAAGACAGAAGTTCTTCAATATACTGTTGTTCTTCTTCTGCGCCATGTTCGCTGACGAAAACAAGAAACTTATAATGATAATCACGGTAGCTGGAAAGGAATTGTGTCAGCATCTCAGAATAATAGTGCAGGTAAAGATTCGGAACAATGATTCCAATAAATTCACTTTTTCCATTTGCCAGAACTTTTGCCAGCTTATTCTTTTTATATCCAAGTGTGTCAAGAGCTTGTGAAATCTTTTCCTGGTTTTCCAAGGTAAGAGAATCAGGATGATTGAAGTATCTTGATATTGTAGTTTTTGAAAAATTGGTGTATTCCGCAATATCTGCAAAAGTTACCTGTTTCTTTTTACTCATAAAAGTTGAATCTCCTTCAATATGATGGCTGACGGTTAATAATATTTTTCAGTATAGCAATTTTGATGGAAAAACGCAACGATAAAATAACTGATTACGTAACCGGTTATTTTAGTATACAAAAGTGTTGACAGAAAGAAATGGATATAGTAATATCAAATCATAAAATAACCGGTTACGTAACCGGTTCTCATAAAATCAATGGAATGGAGGAAGAAGTGCATGAAAAGAATGCAAAATCAAGCAAAGTCCGTAAGCAAGCGAACGTGGAGAGAAAAGATGACTTATGTGAAGAAAAACTGGCAGTTATATCTTTTTTTCCTGATGCCAGGACTTTTACTGACAATTATTTTTAAGTATCTCCCGATGGGAGGTCTTCTGATTGCTTTTGAAGATTACAATGTAATAAAAGGAGTTCTTGGTAGTCCCTGGGTAGGGCTTGAGTATTTCAGACGATTCTTATCTTCACCAGATTTTATGAACTATCTGATGAATACGTTGAAATTGAGTATCTATGGATTACTGTGGGGATTTCCGATTCCAATCATTCTTGCATTGCTTCTGAATCGTATTCGTAAGACCGGAATTAAGAAGAAAGTGCAGCTTTTGATCTATATGCCAAACTTTATTTCAGTCATCGTGCTTTGTGGTATGGTTCGTATGCTTTTATCTCCTGTAGGCCCATTGAATAAAGTATTAGGAATCAGTACAAACTGGATGACAATGCCTTCTGCATTCCGGACAATTTACATTGCAAGTGGAATCTGGCAGACCGCAGGATGGGCATCTATCATGTACACAGCAGCACTGGCGAATGCAGCAAGGAGCTGGAAGAAGCAGCCCTCATGGATGGAGCGAATCTTCTGCAGCAGATCTGGTATGTAGAATTGCCGGCAATTAAGAATATCATTGTTAATTCAGTTTATTTTGCAGGCTGGAAATATCATGAGTAATTGGTTTCGAAAAGCTTATGCTTAACAGACAGATTATGAA
>ENA-OQIG01001220-OQIG01001220.1-human-gut-metagenome-genome-assembly--contig:-NODE-1220-length-11733-cov-14.651301_pt1 | contig 11733 bp, 8 predicted proteins | sample MGYA00242576_ERZ504741 | MGnify/ENA primary metagenome ERZ504741 (study PRJEB26092, sample SAMD00036436) | human gut metagenome | host: Homo sapiens | study: EMG produced TPA metagenomics assembly of... | reverse complement strand
TGAAATTATATCGGCATGATAAAGAACACGATGGTGAATTGATTGAAACACTGCAGGCATATCTGGACTGTGATAAGAGTGCGAATAAGGCGGCGGAAAAACTGTATGTGAATTATCGTACACTTTCAGGGCGATTGAAAAAAATAAAAGATATTTCCGGCATTGATTTCAAGAATTCTGCTGAGATGCTGGCTGTTAGAAATGGAATCGTTTTATTCAAAATGGCAGAAACACTGTAATTCAAAGAGAAACTATATCTCTATGGTATGGTTTCTTTTTTTGCGAAAAACCGATAACTACAAATTTTTTGTAGCAAAACGTGAAAATATCTTCCTATTCTCTGTATTATTTTTGCAAAAAACAAGTGCTATACTTTAACCAGTACATAAAAGGATACCTTGATTATCTAAGTTGATATGAAGCAGGAATGAAACATGAAAAAGAAACAGGTTGAGAAAGAACAGAATAATGAGAAACAGCTTCCCAGACAGGAAACGACACTGGGAGAAGATATCTTTCAACTGTTATTGAAGATTGTTCTTATCATTTTGGCGGTCATCCTTGTTTTTACATTTATGTACGGGATGGCGAGAATCAATGACGTATCTATGAAACCAGCAATAAAAGATGGTGATCTGGTCATGTATTATCGACTGGACAAGCGTTTTGTGTCCGGTGATATTGCAGTATTTAAGAAAGATGGCAGAACAACCACAGGCAGGGTCGTAGCAGTCGCAGGTGATACCGTAGATATAACAAAAGACGGTTTGATGATTAACGGTGCTACGCAGATTTCACAGGATATTTATTTTGACACCACACAGTTTCAAAATGGAGTTGACTTTCCAATCACTGTTGGCGAAGGTCAGATATTTGTACTGGGTGATAACAGACCGGAAGCGTCAGACAGCAGAATCTATGGCTGTATTAATATTAAAGACGTCAAAGGAAAAGCGATTGCGGTTATTCGGACCAGAGGACTCTAATACCCTCCTCCGTTAATCAAATAAAAACAAATAATATTTTATCTACAAGGGAGGAATCATTATGAGCATGAACAAAATGTTCAAAAAAGTGCTCGCAGTTGTTGCTGCTGGTGCCATGACGATGGGAATGGCAATGCCAACATTTGCGGCAGATGGGGGCAAGACAACCGAGGCTTGGATTACTAAGACCTACTACACAGAGGTCGGAAAGGCTGAGAAGTTTAGCTTTACAGCAGAGCAGGTCAAGACAGGAACTGGTATCATTACAACAGATGCAGCGGTTACTATGCCGGAGATATCATTTACCGATACTGAAACAGGAACAATTTCTAAGAGAGGTCAGATTACATTTCCGACATATCCAGAAGCAGGAAAGTATGAGTATACTGTAACAGAGACACAGACAGCAGATCCAATAGTAGCAAACAGTGAGCATGAAAAAATGATCATGTCACAGGCTGAGTATACAATGGATGTATATGTTACAGATGGTGCAACTGGTACAGAAATTTCTAATATCGTTGTAAATAAAGTGAAAGATGATGCAGGTCAGACAGCAACTGGTAAAGTAGATATTGGAAATACCGATACTAATAGATTCAACTTTACTAACACTTATGTACAGGAAGCTGGTACAGGTACAGATCCTACAAATCCAGATCCGATTTATAATCAGTTTGGCTCTTTGAATGTGTCTAAAAAGATTGTTAATGCAAATGGTACAGCAACAACTCCTGACGATGAGTTCGCTTTCACAGCAACCTTTGCATTCCCGAAAGGAACAGATGCAAACACACTTGGCGGAATCAAAGCTAATGGAGGTGATGTTACACTTGCTGAGGGCGGAACATACACATTCCATTTGAAAGCAAATAAAAACATGAAATTCACTGGTGTTCCAGTAGGAACAACAATTACTGTAAAAGAGTCTGCAGCTAAAAACTATAAAGGTAGTGCTGAAATCACTATCAATGGTACTAAGCTGACTTCTGTTGCTGAAACATCATACAACACAGAACTTACAGCAGTAAGAAGTCAGAAATTAGGTCAGAAACAGAATATCGTTGATGTAACCAATACATACAACGATGTACCTGTAACTGGTATCATCATGAACACTCTTCCATACGTTCTGATGATTGCACTTTGCGGTGTAGCACTGATCGCTTTTGTAGGATTCAAACGCAGAAGATTACAGAAATAATAAAATATAGCAACCAGGAAAGGGGATGTGTGCGGCGTTGCTCCGCCGCATCCCTTTTTGCTAATTTTGCGAGCAAATTGGTCAGATGAATCAGTTTTGATAAATATAAAAGAAACAGAAATGGTGAAAGGAACTTGTACATATGCTTCGGATGAAGAAAGTGCTGAAAGGAATTATCAGAGGATTAGACCATATTGTAAATTTTATAGCATTATCACTGATTCTTGCAGCTATGTTTCTCTCCGGTTATATGCTGTGGGATTCCCATCAGGTATATCAGACTGCAGATGCAAAAAATTATGAAGCATATATTCCTACTGAAAAGAGTACGAAATCTTTTGAAGAATTACAGAAAATCAATCCGGATGTGATTGGATGGATACGAGTGAATGACACAAATATCAATTATCCATTGGTGCAGACGGACAATGATGATACTTATATGAATACAGATGCGGAAGGAAACTATTCCTTAAGCGGAGCAATCTTTTTACATTGTGCAAATAAGCCGGATTTTTCGGATTTTGATAATATTATATATGGCCACCATATGGAAAAACACATGATGTTTGGAGATATCGGTGAATTTACAAAAGAACAGTATTTCAACGAACATCCATATGGAAATCTGTTCTTTGACGGAAAAGATCATGGAATCGAATTCTATGCATTGATGCAGGTAGATGCCTATAATGAAACGATTTTCAATGTGTGTCTGGACACTCCAGAAGCGAAACAGGAGTATCTGCAGGAAATCGAGAACAATGTTTTATATAAAAGAGATATGAATATAACGGAAGATGATCATCTGGTTTTGCTGACCACCTGTACATCGGATATGACAAATGGAAGAAATATCCTGGTGGGACGCTTAACAGATCAGATATATCCGGAAAAAGAAAAAGCCAAAAACGTAGGTACGGGAATTGATGAACTGAAAAATGCAGTAGAAAAAGTGCCAGTTATTGTATGGTTTATCCTGATTGTCCTTGTACTGATTCTGATAGCAAGACAGATACAAAAGAAACGAAACAAAAAGAAAGAAGGAGAGGGAGAAGCATGAGAACAACACGTATGACCAAAATAGCCATGGTTATATTCCTGTTCATGATATTCTTTCTGGGTGTTCAAAGACCAGTACTGGCAGCTGAAAGAAACACAACAGTGAAAATACCAGTGGAACAGATATTTGAAGCGAACAATTCTGTAGATGCTGACAAAACAGGCTCTTATGTTTTAATAGCAGATCAGATACAAAATCCAATGCCGGATGGAAGCAATGGAAGAACATTTACCTGGAATATGAGTGGCAATTCTTCTACAGAGCTGATTATGAATGTCGGACAGGCAGGAGAATATCATTACAAGCTGTACCAGGCAACAAAGAATAAAGAAAATTATACATATGATTCAAAAACCTATGATGTAACGATTGAAGGATTCTTTGATTCCAATAATGAACTGATGGCGGTAACAGTGGTCAAAAATGAAAATGGAGATAAAGTATCGAAGGTTTCATTTAAAAACTCATATACCGGTCAAACTGGTAAAAATCAAAACCCGGTTCCATCTTCCCCAAGATCAAAGGATATTATTCATAATGGTTCGCCGGTAAAGACAGGCGATGATAGTCCGGTTGCAGGCTATTTGTTCTTATTCTTTGGCTCAGTTATCTGCCTTTGCGGATTACTCATGGAGAAGCAGAAGAACAGGAAGGGAGATGCGAAAAATGAGGCATAAGAATTGGAAAACATATTTGAAAATAGCATGTTCCTGGCTTCTAATCTTTTCTATTTGTTTTATGAATCTGGAAACCGTAAGTGCATCAGAAGATGAAACATCAGTGGTTACAGAGCAGGAAGAAACACAAGATACAGAAGCATTTACAAGTGAGACAGATGCACAACAGACAGAAACCGAGCAAACTTCGGAGCAATTTACATCAGAAACAGAAACTGAGACATCGGCAGAAACTGAGGAACAGATTCCGGATAGCATAGAAGTGGAGAAGCTGGAGAAAGAAATACAGGAAGCAACTTCAAATGGTCAGGTACCGACCACAAAATTGGTGGAATATGTAGATGAATCCGGCAATGCGATTGAAGGAGCACCAGAGACCATTGAGCTTGGAAAAATATCAGATCATTCAGAGTTAAATATTTCTGACAAAGATTATGAATTTAAGAGTGCAAAAGTAAATGATGCAGACTGTTCCTTTATAGGAGTATATAAAGATACGGTTTATTGGAGTTCCGATAATATCAATGCCAATAAGTTTGCAGATGGACAAAAACTGACTATGACTTATGATTGAAGAAAAGAAAAAGAGTCAGAAATATCGAAGACAGAAGACCTGGAGCAAGAAAAAGATACTACAGAAACTAAAGAATCTGAAACAGAAATATCAGAGAAGTCTTCAGAGCAGATTATTGACAATGAAAAATCTACAGAACAGGCAAGTGATGAGCAGCTTCCAGATACGATATCTGTACAGAGTTTGAATATCGCAATGCAGAGAAGTGTTGCGAATGGTGATGAACAGACGACAGATCGTGTAGAATATGTTGATGCGAACGGAAAAGCAATTGACGGTGCTCCGACTACGATTGAGCTTGGAAATATCGAAGACCACAAAGAACTTACGATTAGTGGTTCCGGGAAAAACTATGAATTCAAGAGTGCAAGAGTAAATGGGAAAGATTGTGTCTATATCGGAAAATATAATGACACTGTATATTACAGCACTGATGGCGTGATTGCCATCAAATAGCTATGAAATATGCAGATATCACCATGAAAGATATGATGGTTCTGGTTACCCGGATGGACTAAAAGGTGATGAAATACCACTTTGTGCTCAGGTAGTAGGCCTTGTGGATGCTTATGATGCATTGGTCAGTGTACGCCCCTATAAAAGAAAATTAAAGCATGAAGAAGCCATAAGAATGATTGCCAACGGTGAATGTGTGTATTTTCAAAAAAACTATTGCAGTGCTTTATAGCAGCGGCAATGCAGAAGGAATGGATAAAAAAGGCAGATAGCTAAGAAAATGAAAATATGTTTTTAGGAGGAATTTGTGTGAAGAGGAAAAAGAGATGGCTAAGATGGATAGCCTGGACACTTTTATTGGTTTTGTGCATGAATAGCGCAGGAACGACAGTTTTGGCAGTTTCAGTGGAAGAAGAGAATATTCCAAATATAAATAGTACTCAAGAGGGTGAAATGCGCACAGAAGATTTTATTCCGGAGGAAAGTACATCATTGTCGGAAGAGACGTCGAAAGAAGAAAATACTTCGCCATCAGAAGAGACTCCTGGAGAGGAAATCACCCCGCCATTAGAAGAGATTCCGGAGGAAGAAATTACTCCATCCCAGGGAGAGCTTTCAGAAGAAGAAAAAGCCTTCGAGGAGCAGATTGCACAAGAGGAATCACCGAAACTTCAGGAGATTTCCGAAGGATTTGATATTGATTTCTATGTCATTATTGATGGAAACAAGGTAAAGCTTCAGCATAATGACATTACCGGCATTGCAACATGGAAAGACGGAAGAACTACCTATCATGGTGTTTCCATTGAGGACCTGCTCCGGATATATGAAGAATTTGGATTTGTGAAAAACAGCGAGAGTCAGAATCCGGATGCGATAAAAAAGTTTGTATCTGCATACCGGGGAAAAAGCAGGATAGAATACGGAGAAGTTTATACAGACACAGAATCCGGAAAGACCTATGTTTCTTACAATTATGGCCAGAATAAACAAGGGGAAGCGGTAGATGTTTACTACCTTCCAAATGGAAAAGGCGTTGCATTAAATTTAAAAGATTCTGTAAAAAAGGACAATTCGTTTTATTCCGTAGAGGTAAAGGGCGAAGGGCAGGATCGGATTCGTTATGCATTAACAGGAACTGTAGTGGAAGAAGCTGTGGCTGACTTTAATCCCAAATTGCCAGACCAGACAGACCAGATCGAATGGACCTGTATGGGAACAGACGATAAGGTGATAGATGGTATACGGGAATCGGGGAACCAGACGAGATTCGCAATTGGAAAAATCACACAGTCTTATGTGATCCAGAGAGCGGATCAGACAGCCTTTGACATTCAGTTTTATATATATGCAGACAATGAGGTTCGAAAGCTGCCGGCTGATTCTCTGAAAAAGGTGTATAAATGGAACCGTCAGGCAGATGCTATTTATCTGTCAGTGATCTTGCTGAGATTTATAGAGAGTTCGGCTTGAATGCAGAGGAAACACAGTCCGGAAATTATTTTCCATATACAGTCCGTGGTGAGAAGACATTAGCACAGGCGACAGTGGTAACTTATAAAGGACAGCAATATGTATCTTATAACCTGGACAAGCAGGAAGCAACTGTACCAACAGACGTTTATTATATGCCAAAAGGAGCATCTGATGGCGAAAAAATTCCGGATAATAATTCAGACCAGATTAAGCAGAATAAGAACAGTTTCTATTCGGTTACAGTGATCAATCCGGATGGAAATCGAACTGTGAGTTACTATAAGAAAGATTCTGCGGTCACAATTTCCGTTGATCCTGGAGATACGAAGGAAAGCGACTGGCTTTGTGCCAGTGAGGATGAAAATAAAACAATTTCTCCGGTGAAACAGGGCGATAAACTAACCTTTTCTATTGGAAAGATAGAGCAACCATATACGGTTGCATGCAACACTTTTGCACCAGCAACCTTGAACATTAAATTCTATACTTTTGTAAATAATGAGAGATATAATGTTCTAAACGAAGAAATTCCTGTTATAAAAGATACTACAACAAAGCCGGGAACAGTTATTATTATATTTCTAATGATGAGTTAAAAAAGCATTTTGAAAAATTTCATTACGATGGTTCTATTCAAAATGAAGCAAAAGAGCGTTTTTATTATTCCAAGAGAGATTACGATACAATCCATAATGCAGGGAAATACACGATAGAAGGTCATGAATGTATTTATATAGGAAAGTCCGGAGAGCCGATGGATGTGTATTACCTGCCAAATGGAGAAAAAATTGATACCATGAGTGCAAAGACCTTATTCGAACACGACGATAATAGATATAACGGTTTTTACAGTGTGACAGTACAGGATGACGATGGACAGGTTTACAGCCAAACAGCTTTGCGTGATCTTCCGGCAATTGATTTTGTTGCAAGAAAGTCAACACTTACAAGAACAGTTAGTACAAAGCCGCGTGTAGAAGAACAAACGCAGGATATAAACTGGGAATGCAGAAAGGAAGATGGTACTCTTTCAGCAGTTACATGGAGTAAAAATAAATCAGAGCATACCATGAGCTTTACTATTCAGCCAGATGATGCAGTACGTCCATATGTGATTGTTCCTGATAATACAGAAAAACCGGCAGCAACAAAAGAAGCAAATATCAGTTTTTATGTATTTATCGATGGACATTATAAGCTGATAAAGAACCTCAATGCTGAGCAGCATTACATAATCAAAGCAAACAGTGGCCGAGCCAGTCGTTATTATTTGCGAGCTAAACCAGATGATACGATTTCTAAAATTTACAGTGAGTTTGGTTTCACTCCGAGCAAGCTGGAGCCCGGCGCAGATCAGAAAGAGAAGATTCTGTTTGGTTATGCGACAGACAGCCGTGTGTTTGTACAGCACCCTTATAAGGACAACGATGGTACATGGTATATTCCTGTCCTGAAAAACGGGAAAGATGTATCTGTCTATTATTTCTCACAGCCAAACCCACTGAATCCAGACAGAATCGAAAATTATTTTGATCGTTTGACAGGACTTTCTTCTCAGGTTGGGCTGGCAGGAAGACATTTCAGTGTAGAGGGAAGTTTTCATCTGATTGAAGTGTTGGATCCACTGAACCTGACCAAAAGAGAGGCGATTAAGAGACAGTATGTAGGCCATGGGGAAGCATATACTGTGGAAGTACCAAAGAGGGCAAGTTTAGAAGGTGAGTATTATGGCAAGGAGATTGTCTGGAGTTGTACATCTAATGACAGGGACGAAAATGAGGTTCTTCCGGAACCGTCCGGAGATGATAAGGTAAAATTTGAACTGCCTAATATTACCTCATCTTATGAGGTGATTGCAGACAAACCCCAGAACCCCGGAACGGTCAGAGTGATCTATAATACGACCCGTTATATGAAGAAGCTTCCAAAAGAATCTAAGTTGACCCCTCAGGTTGGAAATAAGACAAGACATACAGATGATTATGAGAATGAAATAGAAGCTGGAAAACATAACGTCAAGTCACCATATCCGCTAGTTTATGATCATGAAGATAATGACAGCAAAGAGTTGGAACAGTATGAATTCGATCATTGGGATTACAGAAACAAAGACGGAAAGTGGCAGGAATGCGGTGCAGGGGATTCTATTTCTGATCTTATAAATAATAATGCAAGACAGCCAATCACCCTCTATGCAGCGTGGCGTAAGGTGAGTAACCAAAATCGAAAACAGGTACAGTTTTATATCTGTAAGTCAGCGATGCCGGAAGATGGTTCGGTAGCATTACCAACCACGAATGTAGACGATTATACAAGTGCGGTTGCCGTGGCAAACTGTAATGTGAAGGCAAGTATATTGCATGATGTTCCAGTTCTTGGAAATAAGAATCCATCTACGTGGGAACAGTATGCGGATGGAAATAAGAGAGTGCAAGAACTTTTGCAGGGAACTAAACCAGATGAGGGATATATTGGAAATGGAGACTATATCTACAAGATAGATAGAATTCCTTCCGATGAAGAGGTATTCCAGACAATTCGTGAAAGTGGACGTATGATTCGCATCGGAGACAGGGAAATTCCGCCATCGAAATTAGATACCGAATTCTTCACCATTTATTGGTATTCTTTCAAAAGTGAAATGTCCGATGGGTGGCATATTGACGGCCGTATTGTAGCAAAAAATGGTTACCTGACAGTAAAGAAAGATTTTGTCGGAATGCCGGAAGCAATAGAGGAAGTCAAGAAAGATTATTATATCCAGGTAGATATGGATGAAAAGCTTTTAGATGGAAAACCTCAGCCACCTGCATTCATGAGCATATGAAACTTGTGCTTCCTTCAGAAGATAGCCAGAAACCGGATGCAGAAGCTCCGCAAGCGGAGGATGCTCCAATAGAAGTTGTAGGTACATGGACAGATGAAACACATACAAGCTGTACGTGGATCGTTAAGGCGGACTCATTCTGGAAATACACATTAAAAGAGTACAACTATAAGCCAAAAGATTCGAATGTAAAATTTTCGGGTTGGTACAATGTTCGCAATTCTCATGAACAAGGAGATAATGTAAATTCATGGGAAGCATATCCAGAAAGTGGAATTCAATTCACAGGACGTGGAATTGGACGCGGTGGTGAGACTCTTACGATTGAATTGGAGAACCGTTATCAGAAAGAGGGAATACTCACACTGAACAAATTTGATGAGTCTACCGGACAGGGAATGGAGAAGATCAATTTTGCTGTCAGTAAGAACGGTGTTGAGGAGGAAACGGTAACAACTGATAAATACGGAATCGCACAACTTCACATTCCGTTACAAGATGAAAACAAACAGAACAGAACAGCAACTGAGACGTATTTGTTGCGAGAGACAAACTTACCGACGGGATATGTAGACACAGGAGATATACAGATCACAGTTGAGATTGCCAATGGAGCATTCAAAATCACTGATGCAAAACTGGTGGATAGGGAGGCTAACGAAAATCAGGAGGCTGTTAAGGCACCAGTTGATGGTAAGATAGACGGAAAATCTGTTCTGCTTCAGCGAGGAGATACCAGCCTTAATATCCGAAATTTTGCTAAAACAGGCACTCTGCATATCAAAAAGACATGGGGAAATCCAAATGATGCACTGATGGAAAAACAGGTGAAAATCAGATTGTATCAGAATGGAATTTCTACAGGACAGGAATTCCTGCTGAATGAAGAGAACGGATGGGAACACACAGTCGACAATGTTCCACTATTCCAGGACAGAAATCCGGTGGAATATAAGGTGGAAGAAATTGAGATAGGAAAGACACATTATTCTTCGGAATACGGGGATGGTTTCCTATATTATGAAGTTATTTATCCAGAGATTCAGTATTTCGATTCAAATGGACAACAATTATTCCCAAAGGATGGGAATGAGTTCAAGGATGTTTCCAAGATGGAACTGGAAGTGCAGAATCTGCATTTCAATCTTGCTGAACGAAGTTTCTTAAAGACGGATGATCTTCCAAGAAACCGACTTGCTGGTGCAGGTTTTCTGTTCTACAAAGTACCGTATGATGATGTTACGAAAGAATATGCGGATGATACAGGATATACAGTAGATTATGACAATACACAGAGCAAGGACGATATCGTTCTGAAAAAGGATGGAAAAACGTGTACGACGTATCGTTCCTTAGAAACAGATGAAAATGGAATGCTTCAATTACCGGAGGACTTTGAGAACGGACGATACTGGATGGTAGAATCTGTTACTCCAAACAAAAAGGACAAAGCAGATAAAACCAAAACACAGTATCAGGATAACTTTAATTTATATATGGTCGATGTAGAATCCGATATTTTATTCCTATATGAGAAATCACCGATGACAAATACCTGGAGAGCTGTTTCGGACAGACATATCGTCAATCATCCGCAAAAAGGCGGGGTGACGGTTGAGATTACAAAGGAAGTCACTGGTCCACTTGGAAACCGCAAGAAGCCATTTGATATGGAAATTCTCTATTGGGAAGATGGTCAAAAGCTGCGTAGCAAGACAATTAGAACTTCTTTGAAACATGGAGATAAAGTTACATTAAAAAATGTAGATATATCTTCGGATATCATAATAACAGAAACTGTTGATACATCAAAATACGCTGTTTCGATTTCTAAAAAAGAAGAGAATGATAAGTATTCAAATCCAGTGCAGGCAACATCGAATGGAAATACAGCTGTCATGAAACAGCGGATTGAGGCTGCACGAGGAGACGTGATTGAGTTAAAAATCACAAACGAAAACACACAATTAATACCGGAAACAGGGGTTCGTCTGAGAACAAGCAGGCATGTATGGTTACTATTTGCCATAAGTATTATCATGATTCTGTTTTTCAGAAGAAGACGGAAAATAAGATAAACACTGCTATGGAACAAAACTTGCAAAAATACATCAGACATTTTACATGTTTGTTGCATTGGAATAAAAAAATAATAAATTTTTGTATCGTCAGCCATGCTATGGCTGGCGATATTTTAGTTTGCGCGCCATGGGCGCGCTCTAACGGGTGAAAGTCCCGAACACGCCTAGGCGACAAGGAAGTGTATAGCTGAACAGCAAGGGTGTCTATCGTAAGGTAGAATCTGAAGGAAGCTGTAAGCAAACTCTTGGTCCGACGGACAGAAATCACATATGAGGCTAGACAGATGTACAATCCATCTGTCTGTTTGCCGTGCAAAAAAACAGATAACAAAATGAAAAAAGCAAAATACAAGTGAGATTTTACCTACTTGCATTCTGCTTTTTTTAAT
>ENA-OQIG01001218-OQIG01001218.1-human-gut-metagenome-genome-assembly--contig:-NODE-1218-length-11741-cov-1.358274_pt1 | contig 11741 bp, 11 predicted proteins | sample MGYA00242576_ERZ504741 | MGnify/ENA primary metagenome ERZ504741 (study PRJEB26092, sample SAMD00036436) | human gut metagenome | host: Homo sapiens | study: EMG produced TPA metagenomics assembly of... | reverse complement strand
AAAACAACTGTCCAACTTTCCCGCTTATGGATACACTCTATCCGCTTCCCCTCCAGACTATAAAGAAGCTTTCCATCCCCGCCGTCAACATGGGCGTGTACGGCCGGGACCTGCCACACCTGGACAGAACGTCTGTATATGCCCTATTCCTTTAACGTTCTTCCTGAACTTCTTTTAAATACTTTCCGTCATTTCCTGAAATAGTCTTTTCAAATTTCTGCCTGTTGTTATATAGAAAAAGCACCTGATGTACGGAGCTTCACATCATCAGACTTTTCTAAAAGCGGTCCAGGAATAAAGCTGACTCACGAAAAACATCAGAATGGATGGTCATGGCCGGCGCCCCTGTCCAGGAATAACACACAAGTGCACATATCAGACTGTGTGCCTCTTCTGACAGAGCCATCTCCCGGGCTGTTTCTTTCCCGCTGGGATCATATCCGGCGGCACAGAGGATCTGGACAACAGCCGTAAAAGCTGTTACAGAAGGATTTTTGACTGCCGCCGTTTCTGCGGCTCTGCACAATATGGAATATACATGGCTGTCCCTCTCTCCTTCAGGAAAAAACAACTGAACGATTTCAATCAGATAAGACCACTGACGCAGTTCTTCATAAGTAATATTCAGCACATCAAACAGCGGTTGTCCTTCATATTGAGTGACAACCGCTGTTTGATGTGAAAAAGCAGCGGTAATTCTTACACGGCACAGGGGAAGAAGTCCTCCTGCCCCATACCGTGAAATCAGTCCTCTTGATATAAAAAAGCAGGACATTCCAGTTTCTTCCGTAAAAACAGAAATGCGACGCCCTCCTGCGCCCGATTCGGTGGTCCGGAGAACAATTCCCCTTATACTTCTGATTTCACCATTCATGAAACCGGCCCGATTTCATTTTCTTCTCCGACAGGCGCTGCACTGACACGGAGTACTCGGAACCCCTGCATTTTCATAACAGTGAATTTCCATTGTCCCATCCGGATATGATCTCCCACCTTGGGAATACGCTCCAGCTGGGAAAAAATATACCGCCTATCGTATTGGCATCCGCCACCTGAAAATCCACATGAAGCTGCTCTGAAATATCATCCAAAATGACGGTCCCGTCGAACTCATAAGTTCCGTCTGGTTTTGCAAGAATCTCATTAGGTTCAGGATCCATTTCCTGGGGGATTTCGCCCACCAGTTCCTCCACCAGATCCTCCAGACTGACCATACCGGCTGTCCCTCCATATTCATCAACCACTACGGCCAGATAAATACGCCTTGTTCTCATTAACTGCAGAAGACTGGCTGCGGGCATCACTTCCGGGACAACAAGAATATCGCGGATAATTCTTTTGACATTCGGATCTCCCCGCAGACAACTTTCCAAAAAATCCTTGACATGGATAAATCCAATAATGTGGTCCTTATCCTCTACACACAGAGGATAACAGGTATGATGAGCTTTCGATATGGAAGACCGCATGGTATCCATATCATCGTTATAATCAAGAACGACCATATCTCCCCGGGGCACCATGACTTCCTGTGTAAGAAGATCAAAAAAATCAAGAGAATTTTTAATGAGCATATTCTCCAAAGCGCTTAATTTTCCTCCCCGGTGGCTTTCTTCCACCAGGCATCGGATTTCATCCTCCGAATAAGTAAACTCCGCCTCATTAGTTAATGGAATTTTTAAAAACGAAAAAAAACGGCGTACAGCAAAGAGCCCCAGTTTTACAGGACGTCCCAATGCAAGCCTGACCGCACGGACAGTCCACGCATGTCCCGCCAATTCTTTCACAGGGCGGACAAGTCCCATTCCTGAAGGAATCTGTACCGTAATCAGCCAATAGACCCATAATCCACTGATGCAAATAAAATTGACGCTGCCGTAAGCCCCATAAGGGTAAAAAGGCACCAACAAACTCAACTATTTGTCCTAATCATCCCAAAGCAGCATCCAAAGTACAAATCCGTAACAGGAAGTGCAAATAACAGATGCCAGCTGGCAGCTCCCCAGCACCAGAGACGGATCATCGTAGAACTGCCTGATCTTATCAGTCTCCCGGGGTTCCTGTTCATCATTATCTTCAATATAACGCCTGCGCATTCTGGCAAATGCAAAACGGACCAGCATCAAAAAATAATTCACCGCTGCCAGCAAAACAGCTGCGCAGACCCAAATCAGCAGCAGTTCCAGGTGGGTATCTATAAGTCATTCCTCCTCTTTAACAAAACTCCAAAAGACAATTTATCTATGTTCTTTATATCCCAGTTCACGGAGCATAAAATCCTTATTTTTCCAATCTCTGCTGACCTTGACCCACAAGTCAAGAAAACAGGCTCTCCCAGCAGTTTTTTGTATCTCATCCCGCTGTCCTGACCAGCCTCCTTCAGCAATGTCCCTTTTTTACCTATAATAATTTTTTTCTGTGATTCCCGTTCCACATAAATAGTGCAGCGGATATAGACCATGCCATTTTCACGATGGGCAAACTCCTCAGTATAAACTCCAATGGAGTGGGGTACTTCATCCCGCGTACGCAGGAGCAGTTTTTCCCTGACAATTTCTTGAACAATATTTCTTTCCGGCTGATCTGTGATCATATCTTCAGGGAAATATTGCGGTCCCTCAGGAAGATACTTCGGCATAAGACCTGTAAAAGCCTCTACATTATCTCCCGTCTCAGCTGACAGGGGAATAATTTCAGCAAATTCATACAGTTTGCTGTATTGATCCAGTTTTTTGGCAAGGGCTTCTCTGCCAATTAGATCTACCTTATTCAAAACCAGGAAAACAGGTACCTTTCTCCCTTGAAGAAGACTTAAAATATACCTGTCGCCTGCTCCCAGCGGATCATCGCAGGCACAGATCCACACAATCATATCCACTTCATCCAGTGCATCCAGTGTCGTTTTCCGTATCACCTCGCCCAAGCGGCTGTGGGGCTTGTGCATTCCCGGCGTATCAAGAAAAACTGCCTGACACGACGGACCATTCCAGACCCCGGTAATTTTATTTCTCGTTGTCTGTGCATGACTAGAGACAATGGATATCTTCTGACCGATCAGCCGGTTTAGAAGCGTTGATTTACCGACATTGGGCCGTCCCAGGAAAGCCACAAATCCGGAATGAAAAACATTACTCATAAATAACTCCATTTCTAATCTGGCTGCCTGAAAATGCGCAGGCAGAAGATCCTCTGTTTTTAAAATTTTATAGTCTCCCTTTTGCTTCACACACAAAACCTGAGGAATATGAAATTCCGCCAAGACCTGGCGGCACATGCCGCATGGCGTCGCATATTGATCCTTCCCGCCTGCCACGGCGAGAGCCAGAAAACATCTCTGACCTGCAGTTACGGCAGAACCTACAGCATTTCTCTCCGCACAGAGCGAACACCCAAAAGCCGCATTCTCCACATTGCATCCTGTAAAAATCATTCCGCTCTCTGTCAGAACAGCAGCTCCCACCAAAAAACGGGAATAAGGGGCATACGCTTTTTCTCTGGCCTTCAATGCTCTTCAGTCAGTTTTTCAATGTCCGTTTCCGTCATTTTCTGCCCTCAGGATACCGCAGGCCCCAAGTATTTCTTCTTCCGCCTGCCGCATTTCTTTTTTTTCTTCTTCCTGCTGATGATCATAACCCAAAATATGCAGAAATCCATGTACTGCCAGATAGGCGACCTCCCGTTCTCTGCTGTGTCCGTATTCAGCAGCCTGTTCCGAAGCCCTATCCAGAGAAATCACAATATCTCCCAGCACCGATTCTTCCTCCGCAGGATCCTCCGCACCTTCATTGAGCGCAAAGGACAGCACATCCGTAGGTGCATCCACCCCCCGGTACTGTCTGTTCAGTTGATGTATTTCCCCATTTCCGCACAGCAGGATGCTGATTTCTGCAGAATTCTGTATATGCTGTATTTCCGCTCCCTTTTGAAGAACTTTTTTAACAAGTTTTTCAATGGACTCATCATAAAGCCCCAGATTACTGTAATTGACTGTAATTTCCATCACTTATTCTCCCTGCTTTTGTTTTTTTCGGCATCTTTTTCATAGGCCGGATAATAGCCGCCACCAAGTCATGCCTGACCACATCATCACTCGTAAACTCTGCCATTCCAATTTCAGCAATTTCTGACAGCACCCGGCGTGCATCAACTAGGCCGCTTTTTATATGAGACGGAAGATCAATCTGCGTTACATCGCCGTTAATGACCATTTTAGAACGGAACCCCAGACGGGTCAAAAACATTTTAATCTGCTCAACAGTTGTATTCTGTGCCTCGTCCAGAATAATAAACGCTCTTTCCAGCGTACGGCCCCTCATATACGCCAACGGCGCTACTTCAATGGCCCCCCTCTGCTGAAGACGCAGAAACTCATCCGTCCCAAATATATCCAGGAGTCCATCAAACAGAGGCCGGAGATAAGGATTGATCTTTTCCTGAAGATCTCCCGGGAGAAATCCCAATTTTTCCCCGGCCTCGACCGCCGGACGGACCAGAATAATTTGATCCACATCGTGATTGCGGAGATAAAAAGCCCCCAGCGCTACGGCCAGGTACGTCTTCCCTGTTCCTGCCGGACCGATACCAAAAGTAATCGTCTGTTTCCGGATCATATCAACATACTGTTTCTGCCCCGGAGTACGGGGCCGTATGACTTTTCCGTTTCTCGTGACATTAATGATATCCTCTTCCATATGCCGCAATACATCAATGCGGCCTTCATCCATCAGCTTCATACAGAGCTTGACGCTGTAATCCGTAAGACTCGTATGATCTTTGACCATACGCCGGAGCTCATGAATGACCGCCTCGCACTTTCCCACGCGCGCCTGATCCCCTGCAATCTGTATTTCATTGCCTCTCCCAAAGATACGGCAGCCATAATGATCTGCAATCAATGTAAGAAACCCGTTTTCAGGAGACATTAGTTCAGAAGCTTCTCTAAATCATCAATGACCATATGTCTGACATATTCATTCGCACTGATATCAAACGCCCTCCTTCTGTATAAAATGACGCACGGCAGACCCATCCATGTAAGAGCATCGGTCTCCCTGCCAGATATCACGGCTGACCAATTCTTTTTCTATGCGTCTCTGACAACCCACCAGGCTCTCCCCCAGTTAACCGTCACAGTACTGGACTCGGGGGCTCTTCCTACCAGCCGCTGAAAAACTATATCGGGCCTCATATAACGGATCATCAGCAATACTCTTTCCACATATTCCTCCATATCCAGCAGAGAAAATTCTCCAGCCGCATATTGTCTGTCCATCGCACTGCCTTTAACAATATAAAGAGAATGAATCTTCACCTGCGTCACTGGAAGCACCGAAATTAATTTGGCGGTTTCCTCCACATCCATCCTGTCATCCCACGGCAGATCCGCAATGACGTGGCGCACAGATCAAAACCGTACCGTCCGACACGAAGCGCCGCATCAATAAACTCCGCAGCCGTATGATGCCTCTCAATTTTCCCCAAAGTATGCACATTGGAAGACTGGAGCCCAAGTTCCACAGTAACATCCACATGATACCTCGCCGCAAGTTCCTTCAAAATATCCAGGTATACTTCATGAATGCAGTCTGGCCGTGTTGATACATCAATTCCCACCACATGGCTCTGTCTGCAGGCTTCCTCTGCCCATAGGGCGAATTGTCTGGGTTCCGCATACGTATTTGTAAAATTCTGAAAATAAGGAATAAACTTATGTGCTTTATATTTAGGACCGATATGGGCCATATTGAGCCGGATCTGCTCTGCAACCGGCAGCGAATCAGGAAGATCTTCATAACCAGCGCCCGAATCTCCGCAGAAAGTACATCCGCCGCACGCAAGTGTACCATCTCTGTTCGGACATGTAACCGGAAGCGCTATGGGCAGTTTATATACCTTTTCCCCATACCTGTCCTTCAAAAGTTCGGAAATATGACTTATTACCGTGCCATGTTTTCCCCCTTTGATTTATTATATAACAATATGTCTAATAACGCCTGTATTTTCCCAATTTCTCCTCATCTTTCCCTGATTTGGGGAACAAACGGCTCCGTTGACTGTTTCTGATGCTGCATAATTTACAGAAACGTCCCTATTCGTTACAATAGAATCAGGAGGCGCCGCCCATGATACATATGATGTCAGTTCAACTGGATGTCATCCCCGGAGATGTCCGACAAAATTGGAAAAACATACAGGAAGAGATTGCAAAAGCCGAACAGTCCCGCGCAGATATACTGATACTGCCTGAAATGTGTCTGTCCGGTTACCTGATCGGCGATCTGTGGGATCAAAATTCATTTCTCAGAGAATGCGAACTATACGGAGAAAAGATTATACGTGCATCCAAGAATTTATCCATCATTTTCGGTAATGTAGCTGTGGACTGGAAAAAGACAAATGATGACGGACGTCCCCGAAAATATAACGCTGCTTTTGTAGCTTCGGGCGGTCATCTTGTAACACGGCCTGATATACCCTTTCCCTATGCCGTCAAAGTTCTGCTTCCCAATTATCGGCAGTTTGATGACAAGCGGTATTTCACAGGACTTTCGGAACTGTCACGGGAAGAGAATCTCAGCCCCGAAAAACTGATGTCTCCCTTTGCGATTCCCGCAGGGGATGAAATATTAAAGGCTGGAATCCTCCTCTGTGAAGACAGTTGGGATGAAAATTATCCGCTCCGTCCTATGGAAATCATTTCAGCCTGCCGCCCGGAGATGCTGATCAACATTTCTGCCTCCCCATTTACTCTGGGGAAAGAACAAAAAAGGCACCGTATCTTTCAGCAGCCTCGTCCCGATTCCATCTTCCAATATTATATGTAAACCAGAGAGGGCTTCAGAATAATGGAAAAGACTGCTATACATTTGATGGAATGACAGCTGCCTACGGCCCGGACGGTATATTAAAAAGAGAATCCCCCCCCTACACGGAACCCCGCAGTTCTTTTTATTCACACGGGAGTCGGGATGCCTGTGTCCCTGCAGGACAGGAACCGATGCAGGTTCCTCTTCTTCCATGACATTAACAGCTCTTCGTTACGGCGTAAACAAATTTCTGTCTGCCATCGGAGCCGAACGTGTGGTCATAGGCATTTCCGGCGGTATCGATTCTGCCGTCGGCGCCGCATTATACCGTTCTGTACTTCCTCCCGGCCAGGTTCTTCTGGTCAATACCCCTACTCGCTTTAATTCAGAGACCACCAAAAATCTGGCCGGCGAATTAGCCTCGCGCCTCCAATGCCCTTATATTATTTCGCCTATAGGTTCCTTTATTGACCAAACAGAACAGGAACTGCAGCGTCTGATGGATATCTATCCGGGAATGTCCTGGAAGGGAACCGGCGTCATAAAAGAAAATATACAGGCCCGTGACCGCAGCAGCCGCATACTTGCGGGACTCTCCGCCTCTTTCGGAGGCATTTTTACCTGCAATGCCAATAAAACGGAACTGTCTGCCGGCTATGCCACACTCTACGGAGATATGTCCGGGGCACTGGCAGCTACTGCCGACCTGTGGAAACACCAGATCTACCAACTTGGCAGAGAACTGAACCAATGGTTTCCTTCTCCTGTCATACCAGATGGCATATTTGCATTAAAGCCCAGTGCAGAACTTTCAGACAGCCAAAATGTTGACCATAACGAAGGTGATCCTTTTATTTATGACTACCATGATTATCTGTTCCGCAGTTTCATCGAACCTTGGGAGAGAAAGACCCCGGAAGATATTTTGTCATGGTATATGGAAAACACATTGGAAGAACACATCGGAACACCTCTCTCTGTACACAGTCTGTTTCCGTCACCCCGGTCCTTTATTGATGATTTGGAACATTGGTGGAACCTTTTTTCAGGATTTGCTGTAGCCAAGAGAATTCAATGCCCTCCTCTGATTGCAGTCAGCCGCAGACCTTATGGGTTTGATCTCCGTGAATCCCAACTTCGGCCCTACTATACAGAAGCATACCTCGACATGAAGCGGAAAATTCTCAATTCTGATTCCCGGGAATTCAGATAACCTTCCGTTCCTTTTATAAAAAATCCCCTTATGGTTTATAATAAAACCACAAGGGGATTTTTCATGTATTTTACTTCTTGAAATAAGGTTTAAAAGCAGAAGAATGTTTCTTCTTTTCCATTTTAGCAGAACGTTCCCAATGCTCTCTTTTTTCATCTTTTGCATTACGCCGTTCCGTGAATTTCTTCTTAGGGTGGCGGGGCTTCTGGGGCGGTGTGCTCCTTCTGCGCCGAAAATTGGGCATTTCTTCCGTGATTCTCACAGGAGTAACATCAGGCTGTTTAGTCAGCAGCTTAATGGCTGCCGCCACCAGCGCCACGGAATCAATATTTGTCAGCAGCTCCTCCGCATTTTTGCGGTAGGATTCCAGTTCTCCGCCTTCAGCAGCCGTCACGAGGTTCTCCAAAGCATTTCTCTGATTTTCCTCAATGACATCTGTCAGCGTAGGAGCGGATTTTCGTGTAATTCTGCGGCGGATCAGCTTTTCAATATCATGAAGCTGTCCCATTTCCCGGGAAATCACAAAGGTCGTCGCCATACCGGTCTGCCCTGCGCGCCCCGTACGTCCGACACGGTGGACATAACTGTCCGGATCCTGGGGCATATCAAAATTAAAGACATGTGTCACTCCGCTGATATCCAGTCCCCGGGCTGCTACATCTGTGGCTACAAGAATATCAATGGTTCCCTCTCGGAATTGCCGGATAACTGTATCCCGCTTCTGCTGTGACAGATCACCGTGAATTCCTTCTGCATCATAGCCCCGTTTTTTCAGAGCCTCTGTCACCTCGTCAGCACGCCGTTTTGTACGCACAAAAACAATAGCCAGCTCCGGCGCCTGCATATCAAGAAGCTGCAGAGAACATCAAATTTCTGGCGGTCTGGGATCTCGATATATTCCTGCTCAATCAGATCAATCGTGACGGTCGCCGCTTTAATTTTAACAAACTGGGGATCTTTTAGAAAATGATTGGCCAGCTCCCGGATAGGATCAGGCATTGTCGCCGAAAACAGCATAGTCTGCCGGTTTTCCTGGGGCATGGTGGAAAGGATTGTCCTGATATCATCAATAAACCCCATATCCATCATTTCATCAGCTTCATCCAGCACAACAATCTGCACAGCAGACAAATCAATGGTTCCACGGTTCATATGATCCAGAAGACGTCCCGGTGTCGCCACAATAACCTGCGGCTTCTGTTTTAATGACCGGAACTGCCGGTTAATATCCTGTCCTCCGTAAATCGGAAGTGCTCTAACCGGAAGATACTGCGCCAGATGATTGATTTCTTCTGCAGACTGAATGGCCAACTCCCTTGTGGGCGACAAAATAACCGCTTGGGGAGATGGTTTCGATGTATCAATACGTTCCAAAACCGGAATCCCGAATGCCGCTGTTTTTCCTGTTCCTGTCTGTGCCTGACCGATCAGATCAGATCCTGTCAGCGCCACGGGAATCGCAGCCTTCTGAATCGGGGTAGTTCCTCAAACCCCATATCATTCAGTGCTCGTAAGATTTCCGGGACAATTTGCAATTCTTCAAAAGTTTCGTACATAAATTCCTCCTTGCTTTATAGCTATATTATACCATACAAAATCCCCGGCAAAAGGATATCTGCAATCTAATATCATCTTTCGTAGATCCTGATGCGGAAACCTCCTGAAAAAGCGCTTCAACTTATCCGCATTGGAAAATATCCCACGCAAAACCTTTGAAAATTTATTCTTGCTCTGTCAGGGCAGATATTCCGCTGACTGATGTCTGTATTTTAGCATGATACCGCATAATATCATAACAGATTCATTGATTTTGTGAAGACACTTTTTTAAATCTCTGTATGCTGTTTTCTCTTCTTTCCGTTCATTTCTGACAATATAGGATAAAAAGCATCTGTCTTTGTATTTTCTTTTCGGAATTGTATATAATACAGAAAGAAATCTTTTCCATTGTCTTTGCTGTAAAGGAGGACTCCTTATGAATGCCTCAAAATATAAAAAGCTTTACACCATGCCTCCGTCGGTGGATATGAGCTGGACTGCCAGGGAATATCCGGACCATGCTCCCATATGGTGCAGTGTCGATCTGCGGGACGGAAACCAGTCCCTGATCGTACCTATGAATCTGGATGAAAAAATTAAATTTTTCATGCGTTGGTAGATGTCGGATTTAAAGAAATTGAAGTTGGATTTCCTTCTGCATCTGAAACCGAATATGCTTTTGTCAGGACCCTGGCTGAAGAAAATTTTAATTCCCGATGATGTGACCATCCAGGTACTGACACAGGCTAGAGAACATATATTAAAGAAAACATTTGATTCTTTAGACGGTATAAAAAAATGCAATTATCGGCATTTATACGCCCACATCCCAGGCACAGCGGACGCATGTTCTCCGACGGTCCAAGGAAGAAGTCCGGCAGATGGCCTCCGATGCCGCCTGGATGCTGAAAGAACTGACTGAATCAGCCAGAGCTCCCTACCGGTTTAAGTTTACACCGGAAAGCTTTACAGGCACAGAACCGGAATACGCGCTGGATGTCTGCAATACCGTTCTGGACATCTGGAAACCCGGGCCGCAGCGAAAAATCATTATTAATCTTCCAGGTACCATGCAGCTTTCCATGCCCCATATCTATGCTGCCCAAGTTGCCTATATGTCTCAGAACTTAAACTACAGAGAAAATGTCATATTATCTCTCCATACCCACAACGACCGGGGATGCGGTGTAGCTGATACAGAAATGGGTCTTCTTGCCGGAGCAGACCGGTAGAAGGAACCCTTTTCGGTCAATGGAGAGCGGACAGGCAATGTAGATCTTATCACCGTTGCATGAATATGCTGATGCTGGGTGTAGATCCCCACCTTGATTTTTCAGATCTTCCGCGGATCTGCGAACTCTACGAACGCATTACAGACATGTCTGTCCCTCTCCGTCAGCCCTATTCAGCAGTCTGGTATTTGCGGCTTTTTCCGGATCCATCAGGATGCCATTGCCAAAGGGCTCAAAGACCGCGAGAAAAACCATACAGCACAGTGGGATATTCCCTATCTTACCATAGATCCGCAGGATGTCGGGCGAAAATACGACACAGACGTCATACGCATCAACAGCCAGTCAGGAAAAGGGGGCATCTCCTACATGCTCGAGAGAGCCTATGGCTGCTCATGCCGGATATGATGCGTGAAGAATTCGGGTACTTTGTAAAATCTGTCGTCCGACGCTCCATAAAGAGCTGAAGGCAAAAGAAATCTATGATCTTTTGTAAAAGAATATGTCAATTTAAAAACCCCCTTCTCTGCCGAAGATTTTTCAGTAGCAGCCCATAACGGTCTGTGGCAGGCCCGTCTCAAACTGCTTGTAAGCGGGGACGAACATATCCTGACCGGCCAGGGAAATGTCCCTCCGATGCTATGATTCAGGCTGTAAAAGAGCACTGCCGCCGCAATATAAAACAGACAGTTTGTGAATCTCATGAATTAAATGAACAGTCTGATCCTGTCACTATTGTATATATGGGCATTTCTGAAAAAGAGGGAACTGCAGCATGGGGAGCCGGCATCGACAAAGAACCCATGACTGCCGATTTAAAAGCATTTATCAGCGCTCTGAACCGGCTGGAAACCAAAACCGCTATATAAGGCCGAAATCAGGCTTTACGAAAAAACAAAGGGTCATATTCGGCTTCTCCTGGCTTTCTTACAAGTAAGAAAAAAACTGTAC
>ENA-OQIG01001216-OQIG01001216.1-human-gut-metagenome-genome-assembly--contig:-NODE-1216-length-11763-cov-2.049845_pt1 | contig 11763 bp, 11 predicted proteins | sample MGYA00242576_ERZ504741 | MGnify/ENA primary metagenome ERZ504741 (study PRJEB26092, sample SAMD00036436) | human gut metagenome | host: Homo sapiens | study: EMG produced TPA metagenomics assembly of... | reverse complement strand
CTCCTATAACCTATTTTCATACTAATTATTTATATTCTAATATAATTTTTATATTATTCAAGGCTTAGTTAAAGATAAAAAGGAAGTGTTTAGATGACATAATGATTATTTGAACAGGGCTAAATTTGCACAGACTGACATAAATGTGACATTATGATAGTTTGATGATATATATTTATCTTCATAACTATCATAATGTATTTACAATAGTTTTCAAATTTATTTTGAATAATTGTTTTGTATTTATAAATATGTGCTTATATTTGCAAAATAGCACTAAGCGAAAATAAGCGACTTACTAATTCTTATAATAATAAAGAGTGTTTATGAAAAGAAAATTAATGCTGTTATTGGCCTGCTTGCTGGCAAGCATAGGTCTAGTGATTGCCCAAACACCTAAAAAGGTGACAGGTGTCGTCATTTCTGAGGAAGATGATCAGCCTGTTGTGGGAGCATCCGTATTAGTGAAAGGTACAACGATGGGAACAGTCACCGATATCGATGGTAAGTTTACCATAAACGATGTACCAAGTTCTGCTAGAACTTTGAAGATTAGCTATATCGGATTGAAAACTCAGGAGGTCCCCATAAAAGCAGGAACGATAAGAATTCTGATGAAACCAGATGCAGAAGTTCTGGAGGAAGTAGTGGTAACCGGCATGCAAAAAATGGACAAACGCCTTTTTACTGGTGCAACTCAACAATTAACAGCTGATAATGTAAAATTGGATGGTCTCCCTGATATTAGCCGTGGACTTGAAGGGCGTGCTGCGGGTGTGTCAGTCCAGAACGTATCCGGTACGTTTGGTACTGCTCCTAAAATTCGTGTACGTGGTGCTACCTCCATTTATGGTAGCTCCAAACCATTATGGGTGGTGGATGGAGTTATTATGGAAGATGCTATTGATGTGGGACCTGATGATTTATCTTCTGGTGATGCTGAAACTCTGATTAGTTCGGCTATTGCTGGTTTAAATTCCGATGATATTGAGAGCTTTCAGATTTTGAAAGACGGTTCAGCAACCTCAATCTATGGTGCACGTGCAATGGCAGGTGTAATTGTTGTTACTACAAAGAAAGGTAAAGCTGGAGTCAGCAAAATTAATTATACGGGTGAGTTTACTACGCGTATGGTGCCCTCATACAAAGAGTTCAATATTATGAATTCTCAGGAGCAAATGGGAATATATAAAGAATTGGAGCAAAAAGGTTGGTTGAATAGTGCTGATTTATTTCGTGCAAAGAATTCAGGTGTGTACGGACGTATGTATAAACTGATCGACCAGTTTAATGAAACGAATGGTCAATTTGGGCTGATGAATACTTTAGAAGCACGTAATGCTTATTTGACCGAAGCCGAAATGCGTAATACCGACTGGTTTGATGTATTATTCTCAAATAATATTTCACAGAATCACTCTGTAAGTATTACTTCAGGTTCTGATAAATCATCTTTTTATGCGTCATTGAGTGCCATGCTTGATCCGGATGGTATAAGCAGAGTGAAGTGAAACGTTATACAGCCAATTTGAATACGACTTATAATATCTTAAAGAACCTAAGCATAAACTTGATATCAAGTGCTTCTTACCGTAAACAGAATGCACCAGGTACCATGAACTCATCATTGAACGTTGCGGCAGGTCAGGTTACACGTGATTTTGATATCAACCCCTATTCATACGCACTGAATACTTCACGTACATTAGATCCTAATACAGATTATGTGGCTAATTATGCTCCATTTAATATTCTCCGTGAATTGGACAATAATTTTATTGAGTTGAATGTTGTTGATGTAAAGTTCCAGGGGGAGTTGAAATGGAAGGTGTTGCAGGGCCTAGAAGTCAGTGCGCTGGGTGCTGTGCGTTATCAATCATCATCACAAGAACATAATATAATGGATGATTCTAATCAAGCAATTGCTTATCGTACGGGGTTGGACGATGCTACTATTCGTGATGAAAACGACTGGTTGTATAAGAATCCAGATAACCCATATGCATTACCTATTTCGATTCTTCCTGAAGGAGGTATTTATCAGCGTCAAGATCGTAAGATGTTGGGACTGGATTTCCGTGGTACTGTATCATGGAATCATCTATTTGCAGAAAAGCATATAACTAATCTTTTTGCAGGAATGGAAGTAAATGATCTTCAACGCTCTAACTCTTCATTCCAAGGATGGGGTATGCAATATTCTATGGGTGAGATTCCATCATATGTTTATCAGTACTTTAAGAAAGGTATTGAGACTGGAGAAAAGTATTATTCTATGGGGCATACTAGATATCGGAGTGTAGCTACATTTGCAAATGCTACTTATTCGTATGACGGACGTTATACGCTGAATGGTACTTTCCGCTATGAAGGAACTAATAGAATGGGGCGTAGCCGTTCTGCTCGTTGGCTGCCAACGTGGAATCTTTCTGCAGCGTGGAATGTTCATGAAGAGAAATTCTTCCAATCACTTCAACCAACGCTTTCAAATTTGACATTTAAGGCATCTTACTCATTGACAGCTGATCGTGGTCCGGCTGATGTAACAAATTCACAAGCTATTATTAAGAGTTATTCACCTTATCGTCCTTTCACTGATATTCAAGAAACGGGTCTTCATATAGTGGATTTGGAAAATAGTGAATTAACGTATGAAAAGAAGCATGAATTGAATATAGGAGTGGATGTAGGTTTTATTAATAATCGCATTAATCTTTCAGCTGACTGGTACACGCGCAATAACTATGACCTGATTGGGTTGATTCCAACACAAGGAGTGGGAGGTACTATTTATAAATATGCCAATGTAGCTACAATGAAGTCACATGGTATTGAATTTACCCTTTCAACCAGCAATATTAAAACGAAAGACTTCTCATGGAATTCTGATTTTATTTTTTCTCATGCTAAGAATGAAGTTACTGATTTGCGAGGACGTACTCGTATGATGGAACTTGTTTCGGGAAATGGATTTGCACGTGAAGGATATCCTGTGCGCGGGCTTTTCTCCATTCCTTTTGCAGGTTTGGATGAAAAAGGTATTCCTATGTTCGATATCAATGGAAATATAACATCGACTGATATTAATTTCCAGGAACGTGAGAAGTTAGATTATTTGAAATATGAAGGTCCGACAGATCCTACAATAACTGGTAGTTTCGGTAACGTTTTTGCATATAAAGGGTTTAAACTCAATGTATTCATGACTTATTCATTTGGTAATGTTGTTCGTTTGAATCCATATTTTAATTATAAATATTCCGATTTGAGTGCTATGCCTCGTGAATTCAAGAATCGTTGGACGCTTTCTGGGGATGAGGCAAAGACTAATATTCCTGCAATCTTGAGTAATCCGCAATATGAAGCAAACCGAACATTGTATAAAGCTTACAATGCTTACAATTATTCTACAGAGCGAATTGCAAAAGGTGATTTTATCCGTATGAAAGAAATCTCACTTTCTTATGAGTTTCCTAAGAGCTGGATTTCTGCTGCGAAGATTTCCAATCTTTCTTTGAAGTTACAGGCAACTAATTTATTCCTTATTTATGCAGATAAGAAATTGAATGGTCAAGATCCTGAATTCTTTAATACTGGTGGTGTAGCTTCACCGGTGCCACGTCAGTTTACATTAACTCTGCGTTTAGGATTGTAAGAGAATGATTTTAATAAATAAAAAAAGATTAAAGATGAGACGAAATCAATTATATATTCCATTGTTCATCGCAACGCTTGCTATTGTCGGTAGCTCTTGTAATGATTTTCTTGACGAATTACCAGATAACCGGACGGAGCTGAATTCTGAGCAAAAAATAGCTAAAATGCTTGTTTCTGCTTATCCGGAAGGATCTGCGAATGAACTGTTTGAACTTTATAGTGATAATACCGACGATAACAGTGCCAGATATTCTTATTATAAGTTATCTGAGGAAGAGTGCTATAACTGGAAAGATACCCAGGAAGAATATCAGGATACGCCTACAAATCTTTGGGAAACCCATTATATAGCTATTGCTTCTGCTAACATGGCTTTGGAAGAGATTGAGAAACGGGGAAATCCGGAATCGTTGATGCCGCAGCGAGGAGAGGCTCTTGTTTGTCGGGCGTACAATCATTTTGTATTAGCAAATATTTTTTGTAATGCTTATAATACTCATGCATCACAGGAATTAGGTATTCCTTATATGACTAAAGTTGAAACAACTGTGCAACCACAATACGGGCGGGGTACTTTGCAGGAGACTTATGAGAAGATTGAGAAGGACTTATTAGATGGTATGGCTCTTATTTCCGATGATAGTTATTCTGTGCCGAAATATCATTTCACAAGGAAAGCTGCATATGCTTTTGCTGCACGTTTCTATCTTTATTATATGAAGCCTGACTTTTCTAATTGTGATGAGGTGATAAAATATGCAGATCGTGTGTTGGGAAGTGATCCTGCTGCCGAATTACGGGATTGGGAAGCGTTGGGAAAACTCTCTGCTAATGATAATGTACAGCCCGACGCATATATTGCTTCTACAAGTAAGGCTAACTTGTTGATAGGTAGTACCGTATCTAACTGGGGTATTATTCTGAGTAATTACATGACAGGAAAACGTTATCTACATAATAAGTTAATTGCTTCTTACGAAACATCACGTTCTTCCGGATTATGGGGTATCCCTGACCGCATGTATATGCAGCCTTTTACAACATCGGGCTATGAATGCAGTATGTTGAGAAAGGGCGGTTATTATGCTGGTGACTACCTGTATTATATGCCTGTGATTTTCTCTACAGACGAGACTTTGCTTTGCAGGGCTGAGGCTTATACGCTGAAAAAGAACTATCCAATGGCTGCTGCAGATCTTACTACATGGGAGAAAGCATATACTTCTAATAAGCAAACTTTAACTCCGGGGATGATAAATGAGTATTATGATAAGATGGATTATTACAATCCGACACAAAATCCGACTCCCAAGAAAAAGCTTCAGCCTGATTTTACTATTGAATCAGGTATACAGGAGAACTTATTCACTGCATTCTGCATATGAGACGTATTGCTACTTTGCACGAAGGTCTGCGCTGGCCGGATATTAAACGTTATGGAATTGTTATCTATCGCCGTTCTATTGCTAATAACAATATAGTCGTAACAGATGAAATGCCGGTAAATGACGCAAGACGTGCTATGCAAATTCCTAAGAGTGTAGTTCTGGCAGGAATGCAACCCAATCCACGTACTGAAAATTAAAAGGAGGAAATAATATGAAGAAATATTATATTTATATACTAACGGCTGTTTTGCCCATTCTTTGGGGAGCCTGTAATAATGGCGATGATATTGACACCAAGCATAGTATTTTTTCAACAGAGCCAATGGAACATAATGGTTTTGATGAATGGTTGCTTGCTAATTATACATATCCGTATAACGTTGATTTCAAGTATCGTATGCAAGATATTGAAAGTGATCACAAATATAATCTGGTACCGGCGGATTACGATAAATCGGTTGCTTTGGCCAAGATTATCAAGCATGTATGGATGGAGGCATATACTGAACTTGCCGGACCGGCTTTTCTTCGGTCTTATGTGCCAAAAACTTTTCACTTGATAGGTTCTCCGGCTTATGATAGCAGTGGTACGAAGGTGTTGGGTACTGCCGAGGGAGGAAAGAAGATAACATTGTACGAAGTGAACAGTCTGGACTTTGAGAATGTCGATATCGAAGTTTTGAATGAGTATTACTTTAAGACGATGCACCATGAATTTGCACATATCCTGCATCAGAAGCGTAATTATGACCCATCGTTTGATCGCATTACCGAAGGAAAATATGTTGGTTCCGACTGGTATTTCTATGTTGCTGAAAATGGAAATTCATATTTGCGAGAGGATGCGGATGCATGGCCGGAAGGATTTGTGACGGCATATGCGATGAGTGAGGCAAGAGAAGATTTTGTAGAGAATATCGCCATGTATGTTACTCACGATCAGGCTTACTGGGATAATATGCTGAAGGTTGCCGGAACTGCCGGAGCGGCTATTATTAATCAGAAGTTTACTATTGTATACAATTATATGCTTGAAACTTGGGGTATTAATTTAGATGATTTGCGTGAGATTGTGTTAAGGCGTCAGCAAGAAATTCCGGAGCTGGATTTAAGTACTATTGAATAAAACAGGAAGATTATGAAAAAGAATATAATGATTTATTTGTTGATGGCTCTTGTATGCTTTGGTTTGCAATCCTGTCTTTTCCAGGAAGAGGATTATTTTGATGATTCTTCAGCGAACCGTGCAACAGAGGAAGTGAAGCAATATAGTGAGCTATTAGAATCGGCATCTAATGGTTGGAGAATGGAATATTACATAGGTCAGGACTATGCTTTGGGAGGCATAACTCTTCTGTGCAAGTTTGATGGTCAGCGAGTTACAATGGCATCTCAAGGATACGAAGGCGATGAGACTATTTCCTCTCTTTATAAGGTTGTATCGGAGGAAGCTACTATGCTTACATTCGACACTTATAATGCTTTTATTCATGCATATGCCAAGCCACAAGGCGGAGGTTCCAACCCCAATGCCAACCTGCAAGGAGATTACGAGTTTATTATAAAGGAAGCTTCAGCTGAGAAAATTGTAATGCAGGGCAAAAAGTATGGAAATACGATAGTAATGTATGCGCTTCCGGATGATTTGAACTGGGAGGCATATATAAACTCTGTGAATGATGTAGAAGAGAATGCTTTCTTTATACAATATCAGTTGTTGGTTGATGGAAATTTAGTTGGTATGACGCAGCGAAGTAATTATACTTTTGTTATAGCCTATAATGATGGTGGTAACATTGTACAAGAGCAATCTCCTTTCCTTTTTACAACCGATGGCTTTCGTTTCCGGGAACCAGTTTCACTGGCAGGAGTAACTGTGCAAAATTTTGTGTGGGACCCTTCCTCCGAGCTTTTTACTTGTACTGACGAGGGGGCAACTAACGTTAAAATGAAAGGAATTTATCCGGAGGGATATATTAAATATAATGATTATCTAGGTAATTATACTCTTACCTGCAAGATGTATAAAGATAATAATTTGACAGACGAAGAATTACCAATATCTATTATGGAGGATGTAGAAAATAAGAGTTATATTCTCAGGGGACTAATTGGTGATATAGTGCTCGATTATGATAGAGGTGAAGGAATTATGTCCTTTAAGACTCAAAAGGTAGGTTATATATCAGGATATTATTTGGGATGTACTACATATTGTTATGCCATGGGATTTTATCCTACATATATTAGTTATCAGGCAGGTCTGATGTTTGGTTTTGTGGCAAATGTACAACAGTCTCCGTTTGGATTTACATTTGAGGATGATGGGGTATTCGAAGCAGTAGGTGGTGCAAAAGCTGATTATATGGCCTTCGACCGCTATTCGGCACCTGATTATAGTCAAAGTTCATATGTTCAAGGGGTGGAACGTATGTATGGAGAGATGGTCTTTATGAAAGTTGAGGAATAAATAAAAAACTAGATTATGAAAAATATACTGAATTTATACTTAATAATATTCTGCTTATTTTTGTTGCAGGATGTTCTTCAGATGACGATGCTGCCACTGTAAAATTGACAATTATAAAATCAGATTTGGATATGAAAGCTAGTGGTGGCACTGGAACTGTCGAATTTGCAGCAACTGGAACTGTCACGGCTACGGTGAATGCCGATTGGTGTCAGGTAATCGAAGTTGCAGATCATAAGTTTCCATTTCTGTAGATGCTAATACAGGTTATCCGGGGCGTAGCGCACAAATCGTTTTAACTGATGGTGTGAGTACGCAGCAAGCAACCATACTGCAGGAAGGAGCTATTTGGAAATATAATAGAGATGCTACCTATTTCACATTGACAGATGCTGCAGAGGAGGTCCCTGTTGAAATGTCGAGTAATTTGCCTATTCAGGTATCTATTCCAGCAGATGCTTCTCAATGGTTATCCTATGAAATGACGAGTGATGGATTTAAGTTTATTGCAAAAGAGAATCTCACTGGTAAAATTCGTTCGGCCATTGTAAAAGTGACTACTGGCATTCGTGAAATTGAATATGCTTTATTGCAGTACGATATTGATGACTTATTGGGACAATGGACAGGTGTTGTGAAAGTCGTTGCTACAGCATTTGGTATTAATCAAGTTCTTTCATTAGAGGAAAATACTCAAATTGTTAAAAATCCGGGTGGTAATGGCTATATATTCCAGCTACCAATGACAAGACTGTTGGGAGCAACGATTGTTTTAGCGGTCACCTATCAAGATGGAGCTTTAGTTATAACCACTCCACAGCAGCAAAATTATGCTTTGTCTGATGGGCAAGGAGGAGTGATGTACGGCTCAATAATAACTAAAACTGATGATGGTTTGTATTTACAGGGAAAAATTATTCTTTCTCCTGTATTAATGAATGATGGGCAGGTTGCGTTAGCTTATATTACAGATGCATATATGTCAATGGGATTATTTAAGGGAAGAGTTCCGTCTACTGCAAATTATGCAGGACTTTCTATTGATTTTCCTGCTATTTTGATGCAATATGCTGAATAATATTTTGCATGAAATACTATTTTTATATAGTGGTTTAACTGTTTGTTATGAGAAGAACTTGCATTAATTGATCCTAAGAGCTATTATCGTAAGGTAGTAGCTCTTAATATTTAAATTAATTTATTTAATAATCTTTATATTACGTCATCAATCCACTATACTTAGCCCTTTTCACTGCGCTACCTTTGAAAATGGTTTTATATTGCTCTTCACTCAGCGAATGCCAATCATCCTTCTTCATACTTAGCAAAGAAGGAGACGGTTGAAATTCGGCTGTCCGGCAAGGAGTGGCAAAGCGATTCCAAGGGCAAGCTTTCAGACATTCGTCACAGCCATATATTTTATTACCCATTTTTTTCCTGTATTGAGCGAAAGTTCCCCACGATACTCAATGGTAAGATAAGAAAGACATCTCTCGGAATTGAGCCTGAAAGGGGCTTCCAGCGCTTTTGTCGGGCAGGCATCCAGCAACGTGTACACGAACCGCATTGATTTCGTTGTGGAGAGTCATAATTGTCAGCTTCCCTATCAAGAATAATTTCCCCTAAGAAGAAGCAGGAGCCGGCGTGAGGAATGATGAGATGTGTATTCTTTCCTATCCATCCCAAGCCGGTACGCCATGCCCAATAACGTTCGAGTATGGGAGCGGTATCACAGAATATGCGGCCTTGAAGCGGAGAAGCGGAGGTTTGGGATACTGGGGCTTGGGGTGCTGAGGCGTAGTTTTCAGTATATGTGCCGATATTGTTTGTCGAGGCGATAGTACTGTCTGTTTCTTCGGAGAATGAAACTTCTTTTTCTATAAACTCAAAAAGTTCCTTCAATTTCCCCTTCATCACATCGTGATAATCTTTCCCGTAGGCATACCATGCAATCTGATACTCACCTTCGGGAAGTTTTTTTGCCGGATAATAGTTTAGCGCAACGCTGATCACCGTACGTGCCCCTTCCACCAACAAGCGCGGATCGAGCCGTTTATCCTCATAATTCTGCATATACGCCATCTCTGCCTGGCAACCGTCCGCCAGCCATTGACGGAAGGCGGTAGCCACAGTTTCATCCACAGCTTCGGCAGGCGCCAGTCCGCAGGCGGAAAAGCCGAGGCGTAGTGCTTCGGCTTTAATTCGGTCTGAGGAGAGGAGCTTTTTCATAATGGATATGGATGAAAACCTTATCGGTAATTAGAAAACTTGCTGTCGGCAGGTAAAATGTTTCTTTGCCGGCAGCTAGAATACCTTGAACACATAGCCTTCCGCTTTCAGAAACTCGATGGCACGGGGGAGAGCATATTGCAGATTCCCGTTGTTCCACGATTTCAGAGAGTCGTGGAAGGTGATGATGGAACCGTTGCGTACGTAGCGTTTTACGTTGTTCAGTACCTGTTCCGGGCGCATTCGCTTACTGTAATCGCGGGTTACGAGATCCCACATGATGATACGGTAATGGTGGCGAAGGGTGTAATATTGCCGGAATCCCATGTGCCATGTGGCGGGCGGAACAAGTCCGAGTGGATAATTTCGTCTACCCGTCTGGTGTTGGCCAGATAATCCGGATTGGAATATTCAAAGCCGCGGATGTGGTTGAAAGTATGGTTGCCGATGCGGTGTCCGTGTTCTACCACCATCCGGTATTCGTCCGGGTGTTTGCGGATATTGTCGCCTACCATGAAGAAGGTAGCTTTAATATCGTGTTTCTTCAGTAGCTCCAGTACCCAAGGGGTAACTTCCGGGATAGGGCCGTCGTCAAAAGTCAGGTAGACTGCCCGTTCGTTTGGGTCCATCCGGAAGATGCTTGTGGATACAGCGCTCGGAAGAACCAAGGTGGTTGTTCTATAAACATAAGAGTCTTTATTAATAAGTAACAGGTAATAAGTAATAAGTAATAACCGTGCGGCTTATGGCGCAGCTTATTACTTATTACTTAATACTTATTACTTAGTTTTTATTTCCCTTTCATTCTCGCAACGTACTCATTGTATAGCTGGTCGAGTTGTTCCGAGTAATGTTTAGCCAATTCTTCTGATTTGTATTTCTCCATCAGCGTACTTCTGCGTCAAGCAGTCCTGCGTTGTACATGAAGTTTTCGCTGGCGATGGAAAGTTGGTAATCAGTCAGGCTGAGATACCAGATCATGTATTCGAGAGACTTGTTGGCAAGTTCGTCGATGATCTTGTTCGCTTTTTCGTTTTGTCCCAGCTGGTAGTAGGCTTCCGCCATTTGGAAGGCGCCGTTTGCCCAGTCATACGGTACGTTGTATGACGGGATCATCTTCTCGGCGTAGTCGAGTGCGGCGAGTGCCTTGTCTTTTTTGCCTTCTTTGATGAGCTGTCCTACGAGCTGTGTGAAGATGCGCCGGTGTGTGTAGCACATACGCATTACGTTTTCGTCGATGTAGATGCCCGGTTTCTCGATGCCGCCGAACTTGAACTTGTTCATCAGGTTGTCGTACATCTTTTCGCTGTCGATCTTGCTGTTCAGCTTGTCCGTATCGAACGGAGTGAAGCGGTATGCCAGACCTTCCTGCGTGAAGTGGTTGTCCATGCCGAGGTGGTTTTCACTGCCTACGGTGATAGCCATGTAGATGGGACGTTCCCAGTTGGCGTTGGCAAGCATTTCGAGCATCATCAGTTCGCTCTTGTAGAGGGCGCGTTTCGGGTTGCCGTTGGCGTCTCTCAGCAAGATGGTCATGTATTCGGGGATGGAGTCGCCCAGCGCTTCCGGTATTTTCATGCCGGAACGGCGGACAGCTTCCTTGTCGATCTTCATTACGATGCTGTCGGTAGGGATGACGCGCAGCCCTTCCTTATCCGAACGAACCCAGTATTTGAGGATATTCTTCAGTTCATACGGGTTTTCTCCGAACTGTTCTTTCAGTTCGTTCATCGCTTCCGGATTTCCGTTTTCGAGCGCGCTGTCTGCCTGTGCATACATCTGGTCGATATTCTTCTTTACTTCCGGACGGATGGGGATGTATTCGTTCTGGCCTTCGACGTATTCCACACGGTCCCAAGTGATCGGGAGTGACGGAGAGTCGTAGGCGGGACGTTTCATCTGGTCGATGTACCAGTCGGTTTGCAGGTAACTGAGGTTACAGGTACGTGCATCTGTACGGAAACTTCTGTCTCCTGATTGTACACAACGGAAAGGTAATCGGATTGTCACCATTGGTGA
>ENA-OQIG01001213-OQIG01001213.1-human-gut-metagenome-genome-assembly--contig:-NODE-1213-length-11765-cov-4.380564_pt1 | contig 11765 bp, 12 predicted proteins | sample MGYA00242576_ERZ504741 | MGnify/ENA primary metagenome ERZ504741 (study PRJEB26092, sample SAMD00036436) | human gut metagenome | host: Homo sapiens | study: EMG produced TPA metagenomics assembly of... | reverse complement strand
TGAACTTGCAAGGTGTTCAGACTTTCTTGACTATAAAAGGCTGAATGCGGCGTTAGAATAACATTCTCACGTCCAAGTAAAGGAATTGTTAATCAGGTCTGGATTTTCACTCTCATAACGTCCAAACCAGCACCAATCACTTCACCTTCATCAAGTGCTTCTACCAAGGCTGCTTCACCAATCAGACTCCCACGCGCCACATTGATAAACAACACTGGCTTTTTCAATTTCTTAAAGAAATCACGATTAAAGAAATGCTCATTTGCCGAATTAGCAAATAAATGCAAGCTAATCACATCAGCTTCTGCTTGGATAGTCTCAACCGAGACCAATTTGACCCCGATTTCTTATGCCATCTCTTCTGGCAAAAAAGGATCGTAGGCAATCACTGACATGCCAAAACTTTTCGCACGTTTTGCTACTGCTTGACCAATTCGACCAAGACTAAAAATTGCCAAAGTTTGCGAAGATAAACGCTTTACTTCACCGGCTTTTTGATAACTCCAAAAACCAGCTTCAATGTATTTACGATGAATAAAGAGTTTTTGATTTAGTGCTAGTAATAGAGCAATCGTGTGGTTGGCAACATCTTCTGTCGAATGCGCTCCTAAATTCCGAATAGCAATGCCTAACTTCTCTGCATACTCACAATCAATGGTATTTATTCCCGTAGCATTAACCGCAATTCCTTTTAAATCTGGAAATTTTGCCAGAATATTTTCCTTCATCGGGCAAAGAGAGCTCATCGAAAAAATTGACAAGGGTGAAGAATCGCTTTTCTTACTCTATCACACGACCAGCAGTTATCACAATTTCTTAAAAGAATTTATCAAGATTAACCAGCTGCCAACCCAACATCATATTTCTATCGATAACCTCTCACTGATTGAGCACGAGGTCCTGGTCCTTAAAGGTACTGGCATTACCATTGTTAGTCAAGATACCGCAGAACGTCTGCTTGAAAATTCCAATATCATTTCAAGCTCTAAAAAGCTAAAAGACATTTTCATCAAAACCTACGCCATCGTCAAAATGGAAAATAAGCATTACCTAGACCTTCTAACAATCATTCAAAAATTAAAAAAATCGTAAGGGACAGACTTTCCCATATCGCAGAGTCCATATTTTGCAAGGGTTATGGTATAATAGAAGAATTGAAAACATGAGATTAGAAAGGAGACGTCGTAAGCTTCTTATCGCTCTCGGTTAGCTAGCATTACGGCAACTTTAATCATGTCATTTGATGGTTTTTTCCTACACCATTTAACCAAAGAATTACAAGATGAGCTTCTCTACGGACGCATTCAAAAAGTTAATCAGCCCTTTGAGCACGAGCTTGTTTTAACCATTCGTAATAACCGTAAAAACTATAAACTGTTACTTTCTGCCCACCCTGTTTTTGGGCGTCTGCAAATTACTAAAACAGACTTTCAAAACCCTCAAACACCTAATACCTTTACCATGATTATGCGTAAATACCTTCAAGGTGCGGTTATTGAAAACATCACACAAATTGAAAATGACCGTGTTTTAGAAATCGCCTTTTCAAATAAAAATGAAATCGGTGACAACATCAAGGTCACCTTGGTTGTTGAAATCATGGGCAAACACAGTAACATCATCTTGATTGATAAGGCTGAAAGTAAGATTATCGAATCTATCAAGCATATCGGTTTCTCACAAAACAGCTACCGAACAATCTTGCCTGGTTCAACTTACATTGCACCGCCAAAAACTAATGCTAAAAATCCTTTTACCGTTTCAGATGAAAAATTATTTGAAATCTTACAAACCGAGGATTTGGCACCACGTCATCTTCAAAAGCTTTTCCAAGGTTTGGGACGTGATACCGCTGAAAATTTGGCAGCTCAGCTTAGTGATGACAAACTCAAACAGTTCCGTGCTTTCTTTGCTCGACCTGTCCAGCCAAATATGACTGACAAATCATTTGCAGCGGTGCCATTTAATAATAGCGGTCAAACTTTTGACAGCCTTTCAGAGTTGCTAGATGTTTTCTATCAAGATAAAGCTGAACGCGATCGCGTCAACCAACAATCAAGCGACTTGATTCACCGTGTTCAAACTGAACTCGATAAAAATATCAAAAAGCTAGCAAAACAAGAAAAAGAATTGGCAGCTACTGAAAACGCCGAAGAATTCCGCCAAAAAGGCGAACTTTTAACCACTTATCTCTCAATGGTGCCAAACAATCAAGACCAAGTGGAACTTGATAACTACTACACTAATGAAAAAATCACTATTGCTCTTGATAAAAGTTTGACCCCTAACCAAAATGCTCAGCGTTATTTCAAAAAATACCAAAAACTAAAAGAAGCTGTCAAACACTTAACAGGGCTTATCGAAGAAACAAAACACACAATCACTTATCTTGAAAGTGTTGAAACTTCTCTTAGTCACGCTTCTATCTCTGATATCGAAGACATTCGTGAAGAGTTGGTGGAAACTGGTTTTGTCAAACGCCGCACGCGCGATAAACATCATAAACGTAAAAAACCAGAGCAATACCTTGCTTCAGATGGTAAGACAATCATCATGGTTGGACGCAACAACCTGCAAAATGATGAATTAACCTTCAAAATGGCGAAAAAAGGTGAACTCTGGTTCCACGCTAAGGATATTCCAGGTAGTCACGTACTCATCAAGGACAATCTTAACCCAAGCGATGAAGTCAAGACTGATGCCGCTGAATTAGCAGCTTATTACTCAAAAGCTCGCCTATCAAATCTTATCCAAGTCGATATGATTGAAGCTAAAAAACTCAACAAACCTACTGGTGCCAAACCTGGTTTTGTCACATACACTGGTCAAAAAACACTTCGCGTTACACCAACCGAAGAAAAAATCAATAGCATGCGCATTGAAAATAAGAAATAACTTGCTATTAAGATTGCAAAAAAGCATCGGCTAAAAGCCAATGCTTTTTGTTTATTCTTCAGTTTTATCGATTAATTTTGAGTGACGGTAACCATAAGCAAAGTAAATGATTGTTCCAATCACAAAGGCAACGATAAAGCAATACCATGTCTCAAGCTTACATTGTGTCATCAAAGCCAAGCAAACCACAATTGATAATATTGGCAAAAATGGCACCCAAGGTGCTCTGAATTCCCCTTCTTTTGGCTCACCAAAATCTTTACGAAGTTTGATAACCCCAAAAGCAAGCAAGATAAGGTATGCAAGTGTCACAATATTAACTAACAAAGCTAGAATTTCCAAAGGAAAAACTCCCGAGAAGAACATTGTGACAATCCCAACAAATATAGTTGCTTTCTTAGGAACCTTGCTCTTCGGTGTTAATTCTTGGAATTGCTCAGGCAAAAGCCATCACAACTGACATTGTAAATCACACGTGACAAGGCAAACATCATAGAAATACATACCGTTACCAATGTAAAAATAACCACAACAGAAACAATATTACCTACTAATGAAAAACCAATGCTACGTAAAACAAATGGTACCACGTCAGCTGTATTTAATTTAGTATAGTGAACAGTTCCAGTTAAAACCAAAGTAACCAAAACATACAACAAAGTTGTCAATCCAATTGAAAAGAAGATACCTTGCGGAATTTTCTTTTGAGGTTCTTTGGTCTCATCAGCCGCCATAGAAATTGATTCAAATCCAAGAAAAGCAAAGAACATCAATGACGCACCAGCCATGATACCAACTTTTCCACCATAAATTTGACCAAATCCGAACGGTGTGAAATCACTCCAGTTTTGTGTATTAATTGCTGTCAAACCAAGAGCAATAAATATAAGCAAAACCGCTAATTTAAAGATAACCAAAATAGAATTAAATCTCAATACCGTTTGAACCCCTAGTACAACAAGGGCTGTCACACAAAGTAATAAGATAACAGGAACAATATCAATATAAGTTCCCTTTGCAGGATTAAAAGGACCACTCAAAGCTGTCGGCAAACTAATGCCAAAAGTTTTCAAGAAAGCTTTTAAATACTCTCCCCAACCAGAGGCTGCCGTTGAAATCGCTCCTGCAAATTCAATCATCATAAACCAACCTGCAATCCAAGCTGGGTACTCTCCAAAAACAGTATACAAATAGCGATACACACCACCTGAATGAGGCAATCTTGAAGAAAATTCTGCAAAGAATAAAGCTGACATGGTTACACAGATAGCAGCAATAATAATTGAAATAGTAATCGCAGGTCCTGCATATTGAGAAGCGCCTACTCCTGTTATCGTGAAAATCCCAGTCCCAACAATCGAACCTACCCCTAAAAAGATAAGTTCAGCAAGCCCCAGGCGTCGTTGCAAATGGCTTGTCTTTTGCGCCATCGGGGTCTTTCGAAAAATATCCATACATTCTCCTGTTATTTGTTTGAAATCGTCATGCAATTCTTATAATTCTATCAATTCTTGATACAAGATTCACATGCACAACGTCTTTTATTTTAGGATAAATATAAGTAAAAATCAACTCTATACCTCATTTTTATCCGTAAAAAAACACATTGCTAAAAAAAGATAAACTCGTTTTTAGAAATGTGCCTTTTTCATATGCGATAACTAGACGATTTATTCGCTTTTTTTGATGTCTTCTTTCAATTCGTCCATGTTAAATTTTGCAAAAAGGTATTTGCGGTCTTGAACTGGGAAACGTTGATCAAGTTGGTCAACAGGTCCTACTTCAACCACACCTTCTGAAATCACAAAATCCATCACATGACCACCGAAGGTTAAATCATCTGAAATAAAGTGTAAATGATAACCAGCAACACTTACTCCGTGGAACATCTTAGGTGTCCAGATACCCACAATAGTCCCTGTGACATTTTCACGTGAATATTCGGGTTGGCGTGTTGCAACTTCTGCAAATTTTGTATTTGGCGCAGATTTGGGAATCATGCGAACATGCATGTTAGAAAAAGTCCCCTTAATTTTAATCGAACGGAACAAGTTCACACCATCATAATACGATTCGATACGTTTTTTCAACTCTGCATCTGTCATTTCAAAACGTTGTTTGAAAATCACTTCAGCTTGATGAGGAACAACTGCAGCGTAAGGAACTTTGACATCATCAGAAACCTCAACAATTTCAGGTTTCCCGTTTGAACCGATAGCTTGATAGGCTTTACCGTCTAGAATAATCAACTCTCCATCAATAGAATCGAGTGTTCCGATTCCCAAATCACCGTGCTCTAGTAACTCACCAATGGTTAAGGTACCACCATAAAGACCAGCCATTAGGGCACTTAAGGTATTATATTGAAAAAGTTTAATTGCTTCTGACATATTCTCCTTCACTTTCGTCATTAAAAATTAACTGTCATTAATATTTTATTGCCAAATTCGTTAAATTGCAAGCTTAATAAAATTCGTCTGGTAAGATTGTTTCACCAAGTTTGATATTATCTTTGTAATCGATTGGAATATCGATAAGAACTGGACCATTGGCTGCTTCAGCAAGAGCTTTTTTGAAGGTCGCTTCAAAACCTTCTTTGCTATCAGCACGGTAACCTTTAGCACCAAAACTTTCAGCGTATTTCACAAAATCAACAGGACCAAAATCAACGCCTGAAGAACGACCGTATTTCATCTCTTCTTGGAATTCAACCATATTGTATTTACCATCATTCCAGATAATGTGAACGATTGGTAAATTAAGACGAACTGCAGTTTCTAATTCTTGCGCTGAGAAGAGGAAACCACCATCACCAGATACAGAGATAACAGTTGTATTTGGGCGAACAAGAGCAGCTGAAATTGCCCAAGGAAGTGCAACTCCAAGGGTCTGCATGCCGTTTGAAAAGAGCAGGTGACGAGCTTCATATGATTTGAAATAACGTGCCATCCAAATGTAGTGACTACCAACGTCAACAGTGACAGTCATATCATCTGTTGTATTTTCTTGTAAGACATCAATAACATCAAGCGGGTGAACCAAACCTTCCTTGGAATTACGATCAAATTTGACATCTTCGACAACATTTTTCTTCAGATTTTGCAAATAATCTACTGATGCTTTTGTCAAAACATAACCATTAACGGCAGGCAAGAGCAAGTCAATCGTATCCGCAATGTTACCAATCAATTCACGTTCTGGTTGGAAATAAGTATCGATTTCAGCTTGCGCAACGTCGATAACAATAATACGAGCTGAAATTTCAGCATTCCAATTTCGGGCTTCATACTCAATTGGGTCATAACCAATAGCAATAACTAGGTCAGCTTTTTTAAGCAACATGTCACCTGGCTGATTGCGGAAAAGCCCAACACGTCCAAAGAAAGTGTCTTCTTCAAGTTCACGCGATACGATACCTGCCCCTTGGAAAGTTTCAACAACTGGTAATTTTACAGCATCCAATAACTTACGAATAGACTTTGTAACTGCACGCGTTGAAGCACCATTCCCAGAAGAAGAACTGGCAAGTCGGCATTTCGGATAGCTTGCGCTAAATAGTTGATATCACCAACTGACGCAGAACCCAATTGAGGATCTGTTAATGGCTTGATTGCTTTTACGGAAACCAAACTGTCAGTCACATCTTGTGGAATGGAAACAAAGCTTGCACCACGTTTACCTGACTTTGCCACACGATAGGCATTAGCAATTGTCTCAGAGAGAGTATCTGGCTCATGAACTTCTACAGCATATTTTGTAACTGGTTCCATCATTGCCACATTTTTCATAGATTGGTGAGACCGTTTCAGCAAATCGGCACGTTTTACTTGACCTGAAATCGCTAAAACAGGATCCCCTTCATCCGTTGCGGTCACCAATCCTGTCGCCAAATTTGAAACTCCAGGTCCACTTGTTGTAATCACAACGCCAGGTGTCCCTGTAATACGTCCAATCCCTTGTGCCATAAAAGCAGCATTTTGCTCATGACGAGCTACAATCAACTGTGGTCCCTTATCTTCAAGAGTGTCAAAAATACGATCAATTTTAGCACCAGGAATACCAAAAACATAGTCAATGTCATGGTTGATGAGACTATCCACTACCAAATCAGCCCCATATTGCTTTTGTTCAGTCATTTTATCTCCTATATGTCTTTAGATGACTAATTAAGAACAGTTTTTAAAGTTCCAATATATCACAATTTCAAGAAAATCTGGCGATAAAATTAGTCAAATCTAAATCACAAATTTTTATTTTTCACAAATATTAATCAATTATACCATAGTTTTACGAAAAGTTTGTGAAATTTCTCTTGTGAAATTTTTCTTTATCTTTCTAAAGTAAGATTAAAACATTCTTGAAAATTACAAGAAAAAACACGACGAAGTTGTCGCGCTTTTTACTCTATTTTTTTCGTCTTGTTCTGACAAAATCATAGATGGTCATCAAGATAAAACCACCAAATACCACAAGAATATTGCGAAGTGGTTCACCACTTTGATCAAAGAATGATAGCAAAACAAAAATGATAATAACCGTTATTAGGTTACTAGCCAAAAGAACTCTTAAAATTCATCTTCATTTAAAAATTCCACCATATTGACATCATCTGGAACCAAAGTCAAATAACGTTTAGCCACATCCTTAGCACGATCTGCGTAGCCAAATTCACGCAAAATATAGGCATAGTCTTGCAAGAATTCTGGATTGTCTACCAAGTCAGTTGCTAAATCATCATAAATTTTGAGAGCCTTTTTATCAGCCTCAAGAGCTTGGTAAGCTTTGGCAATATTCCATTTAGTAAGCACATTATCAATGTTATCGCGATTAAGAGCTACAACATCGTCGTAGCGTTCTTCTTCTAAGTATAAGTTTGTCAAACGCATCAAGACATCTTCATCGTCAACAGCTACTTCTTTTCCTTTCAAAAGATAACTTTCTGCTTGTTTGATATCGTGTAATTCATATGAAAATTGTGATGCTGCAAGCAAAAGATTAGTATCAAATTCATTTTTAGCCAAACCTTTTTGAACCAATCGAAGGGCTTCTTCAGTTTTATTTTCTTCATGAAGAGATTGTGCATAAACATACTCATACCCTTCAAAATCAGGATTCATTGTCTCCAATTGTTTGAAGTAAATATTTGCTTTTTGGTATTCATCTTGATCATACAAAATTGTCGCTAATTCAAAAACAGTATTATCATCGTATTCAATCTCAGCAGCTTTTTCAAGAAATTCAATAGCTGCTTCAAATTTTCCGAGACTAGCATATACACGACCGATACGTTGATAGGTTGACACACCAGTCAATTCAAGAATATCTCGATTATCTAGCTTAGCGTATTCTTTGATAGCTTGGTTGTAATTACCAAGTTCCATTTCGATTTCAGCCAAACCAAAAATAACCAAAGGTTCATCACTAATCTGACTAGCCTGGAGAAGTTTTTCACGCGCAACGTCAGCTAGCCCTTCCATTTCGTAGATATCTGCCATAACAAGCAAAGCAGACAAATAAGTATCGCTCTCAGGCGAAATAGCATCAAGATACAAGAAAGCACCTTCGATATCACCATCTTCAGTCGCAATCTGAGCTAGATTGATATTAACTTCAGGATAATCTTCACGTTCTTGCAAATAAATTTCTTTTGCTTGTGGCAAGAAACCAATGCTTTCAAGATACTCTGCCAATTCCAAAAGAGTCTCAGCATCGTCTTCTTTCAAAGCTCGTTTAAAATATTTATTAGCATGCTCCAAATCTTGACTCTGGATTGAGGCAACCATTTTTTCACTATTTAACATCTTTTGATTCTTCTCCTCCTTCTTCTACAATTAACTCTTCTTCATATAAACCACTGACAGCTTTGTACCAGTCAAAAATTTCTTTAACAATCACCTTAATAGAGGCATAAACCGGAATTCCTAGGAAAACTCCCCAAATACCAAACATTGAGCCAAATGTTAGCAAAATAAACATAATGGTAATCGGATGAATGCTTAGCTTGCTTCCCAAAACCAAAGGAGCCACAAAACGCCCTTCAATCGTTTGTTCAACCACGAAGGTCACAAGAATCTTAATCAGCATAATTGGTCCTTGAACAATCCCCATAATCACAACAGGAACCATGGCTAAGAAACTACCAAGATATGGAATCATATTAAGGAAGCCTGCAATAATACCAAAAGTTGCCGCATAACGCAAACCAATCATATTAAAGAAGATTGTAAACATAATCCCAACAACAATCGCCACAGTTACTTGACCTTGAACATAACCAGCAAGTTGTTTGTTGATATCCCCAAGAATACGTGATGTTGGACGACGCATTCTAGTCGGAAGTACCTTAATTAACCCCTCTTTCATCTTATGACTATCTCTTAAGAAATAAAAGAGAATGAACGGTGACATAATGATAGCTAAGGTCACGCGAGCAATAGCTGTGGCAAAACTTGATGCCCAATCAATAGCGTTCTTAGAAAAGCTTTCTGCATAATCAACAGCTTTATTACTGATATTGGCTAGCATGTCCTGCAATTCTGACTGATAATTAGTCAACCAAGGGCTCTTCAAAAGTTTAGAACTTTCAACATTGACACTTTTAACATAAGCAGGTAAATTCTCAACAAATGAGGTTAATTGTCCTTCAATCATAGGAATAAAACTTGCTACCGCCCAAATAAGTAGAGCCACAATAATAGCATAAACAATGAAAATTGAAGCCGTTCGATTAACACCACGTCGTTCAATCAATCCAACCAAAGGCTTAATCAGATAGTAAAGAATTGCCGAAATCACCAAAGGAAGCATGATGATGGCTAAAAAAGACAAAATAGGTTTAAATAGAAATGAAATCTTAGTGAACAAATAAAGGGTCAAAAAGACAAGAAAAGTGACCATAACTGCCACAGTAGCTTGACTGTTTAAAACCCATTTAAAAAACCAAGACTCCGTAAATTTCTTTTCTTGATGACGATCCATAAAAACTCCTCTCTTCAGACAACTTCAATAAGGACTACTTATCACCATAAAAAGTAACACTCTTATCTACCAAGCGTTGCTTGTCATCATAAGTAAACTTAGCTGAGAAGAATGGCACATCATCTAAAATCCACTTAAAGATTTCATAGTCACCTTCCCAAGTTGGTTTTGATAACACCTTATCATAAGGAACCCACTCAAGAGTACCCTCACGTGATTCTTCGTCAGAGATTAATTCACCTTCAAAATCTGTCACCTTAAAGACGTAGGTATACCAATCGTGACCTGGCGTAAATTCAGGGAAAGTAATCACACCTTTAAAATCCATTTCCTTAACTGTAAAATGCGTTTCTTCAAAAATTTCACGTTTGGCACATTCATCAGGCGTTTCACTCGCTTCAAGTTTACCACCAACCGAAATCCATTTTCCCTCATGAACATCGTTTGGCTTTTTATTACGATGCAAAAGCAAAAGTGCCTCACCATTATCAATATAACAAATCGTCGCTAACTTTGTCATCTTTCTCTTCTTTCTCGTTTTCTTCTATTGTACCAGAAAACCAAACACAATTCTTGAATCAGAGCCTAACTTATAAAATAATTCTAAGTTATTATAGGTATTTTTCAATTAACCTTATATTAGCTTTGCTTTTTCTCAAAAGCTAAAAAAAGCCCCGTACCAAGCGTGGCTTGATACGGTAGGCTTTTTAAATTATTTATCAAGAACTTTTTGAGTTTTAGCATAGTTGGCTTCAACTGCTTCTTTTTCAGCTTTCCACCAATCTTGGTTATCTGTGTACCATTTGATTGTTGCTTCAAGTCCTTCTTCAAAATTATTGTATTGTGGTTCCCAACCAAGTTCTTCACGAAGTTTAGTTGAATCGATTGCGTAACGAAGGTCGTGACCAGCACGGTCTGTTACGTGATCGTAAGCATCTTTTGGTTGACCCATTTTTTCAAGGATAAGTTCAAGAACTTCTTTGTTGTTCTTTTCACCATCAGCACCGATAAGGTAAGTTTCACCGATACGTCCTTTTGTCAAGATTGCCCAAACACCTGTTGAGTGGTCGTTTGTGTGAATCCAGTCACGAACGTTTTTACCATCACCGTAAAGTTTTGGTTTAATTCCTGACAAGATATTTGTGATTTGACGAGGAATGAATTTTTCGATGTGTTGGTATGGTCCGTAGTTATTTGAACAGTTAGAGATTGTTGCTTTAACGCCAAATGAACGTACCCAAGCTTTTACGATCAAATCTGATGCAGCTTTTGTTGATGAATATGGTGAACTTGGGTTATATTTAGTTTCAGCAGTGAATTTTTCACCTGGGCCTTCACCATGTCCTGGAAGGTCTTCGCGAAGTGGAAGATCTCCGTAAACTTCGTCAGTTGATACGTGGTGGAAACGGATATCGTATTTACGAGCAACTTCCAAAAGTGTGTAAGTACCAACAAGTTTGTTGATGAATGGACTTGGGTCTTTTAGTGAGTTATCGTTGTGGCTTTCTGCAGCGTAGTGAACGATAGCATCAGCTTTTGCTGCCAATTTGTCAACCAATTCTGCATCTGCGATATCACCAACAACCAATTCAACACGGTCACCAAGGATTTCTTCCAAGTTTGCACGGTTACCTGCGTATGTTAATTTATCAAGAACAGTAACGTGTACATCTGGGTGGTTGTTGTAAACATAGTGTACGAAGTTTGAACCGATAAAACCTGCACCACCGGTTACAATAATATTTTTGTATTCAGACATAATTAAGATACAAAGGGACGTTTCGCTCGCGAAAAATCTCGTAGAAAAATAGGAAATCTGACGCAGACGACAAGTGTCTAGGAAGATTTTTCTTTTTTCTCAGAGATTTAGTCCCATGTTCAGTTTCTTAAAA
>ENA-OQIG01001211-OQIG01001211.1-human-gut-metagenome-genome-assembly--contig:-NODE-1211-length-11807-cov-1.764812_pt1 | contig 11807 bp, 11 predicted proteins | sample MGYA00242576_ERZ504741 | MGnify/ENA primary metagenome ERZ504741 (study PRJEB26092, sample SAMD00036436) | human gut metagenome | host: Homo sapiens | study: EMG produced TPA metagenomics assembly of... | reverse complement strand
TTTATACGGTCTGCTGTGAATCAAGTGGGACGAGATGGAGGGAAAGTGATAAGTAACTCTATTTATGGGAATGCACATAGTACCCCAATAAGAGGTATCGGTAAAAATACACATAACCAATTTTTCGATGAATCAACCAATGAGGTTATCTCCCCCGAAGAATTAAGATTAAGAGCAGAAGCAGAAGGGTTTAAAGTATCTTTATTTAGATATAACGCTGGTATTAAAATAGCACTCTATATTGTTTCTTTATTTTTTGCTATTTTAGTAGTACCTTCTATTATTATATTAATATTTGGTATCATGAAGTTTTTTCAAAAAACAGTATTCATGAAGAAATCTGTTTTAGTTGCACAATTTGTACCAGATAGAAGATATAAAGATGGGCGCAGGCTGAACGGACATGTAAAACAAGATATAAGAATAAAAGTACCTTGTAATCCTTCCGAGCGAAAATCACTAATAAAAGTAGGCATATTATACATTTTACTCTCATTGTTTTTACTGGTCCCTATATTCTTATGGCGCTCTGTCGTTGAACAACAGAACATAGAGTATTATAAAGATATTATAGAAAATGCAGAAACAGAGAAAGCACATATTAAAGAAGACTTTGAATTATTTAAAGACACAGTGAGATATAATAAAAAAATGAATGAATTTAATGAAAAGTACCAAAAGGCAGTAGAGTATTTAAATTCACACAATCAAACAAAATCGGATAATTAAAAAACTAGCTTATGAAAAAGATCATTTTATTGATTTCAATGCTAACATTATTGTTAGGCGGTACGCATGCACAAGAACAAGACAATTCTTTAGGATTGCACTTGGATTTTAAAGGAGTAGCATTAGATGGTACTTTAAGTAGCTTTATGAAGAAGTTACAAGAGAAAGGATTTATAAAAGAAAAAGATTTGGGAAATGACGCTGCTATTATGAAAGGAGAATTTGCCAATGAATCAGTCACTTTATACATTTTGGCTTCCCAAGATTCCAAAACAGTATGGAAAGTCTGTGCAGAATTCCCTAAAACAGCTTCTTGGAGCTCCTTAAAAATGAAATATTTCGATTTCAAGGAATTATATACAAAGAAATATGGAGAACCGCAAAGTTATGAATTTTTCTCTAAGCCCTACTATGAAGGAGATGGATATGAACAACTGGCTTTAAGCAAAGAGAAATGTACATATTCATCTTATTTCAAGACAAAAGAAGGATATATAAGTGTTGAAATAAACAAATATAGCTGTATTGAAATATCATATGAAGATGCGATAAACAATGAATTACGAAAAAAAGGAAAAAGAAAAAAATATATTAAACGATATCTAACATATACCAACAAATAGCCCGTCTAAAAAACGGGCTTTTATTTTATTAATAAATCTCTCCACATACCTAGATGTTGTGCGAATGTTGTGCAATGGTATAAAACAGAAAATCGCAAACTATCTAATAATAAGATAATTGCGGTTTTACAATGTGACCCCGGTGCGATTCAAACGCACGACCTTCAGAACCGGAATCTGACGCTCTATTCACTAAGCTACGGGGCCATTTCCTAAATGCGATGACAAAAGTATAAAAAATCTTCTCATCTTCCTAATGATTCTCCTTTTTTTATAGTTCTTAAGTCAGTATCGCCCCTTAACATTCTGTTATTTTGAAATGCTTTAGAGCATATACTTTATCAATTTGACAATCTTTTAGAGATTATCCAATACAGATATCAATATTATTCCTATCTTTGCCGACAATTAACAATCAACAATCCTATGAGTTACTTGATAAAACCAAAGAACTATAAACCGTTACTCGACTTAAAACAAACAGAGTTGGGAATCAAACAAATAAAAGAGTTCTTCCAGTTAAACTTGTCATCCGAATTACGCCTCAGACGCGTGACAGCCCCTCTTTTCGTATTGAAAGGGATGGGTATCAATGACGATTTGAATGGTATAGAACGTCCCGTTTCATTCCCTATCAAGGATTTAGGTGACGCACAAGCAGAAGTCGTTCATTCATTAGCCAAATGGAAAAGATTAACTCTCGCCGATTACAATATCGAACCGGGATACGGTATCTATACCGACATGAACGCCATCCGTTCTGATGAAGAACTCGGAAACCTCCATTCGCTCTATGTAGACCAATGGGACTGGGAACGTGTCATCACCAACGAGGACAGAAACGTAGAATTCCTGAAAGAGATCGTAAATCGTATCTACGCTGCCATGATCCGTACAGAATACATGGTATATGAAATGTATCCGCAGATCAAACCTTGTCTGCCCCAGAAATTACATTTTATCCATTCGGAAGAACTACGCCAACTCTATCCGAACCTGGAACCCAAATGCCGCGAGCATGCCATCTGCCAAAAATACGGTGCCGTATTTATCATCGGTATCGGTTGCAAGCTAAGCGACGGCAAAAAACATGACGGACGTGCACCGGACTATGATGACTACACATCCACCGGCCTGAACAACCTGCCCGGACTGAACGGTGACCTTTTACTTTGGATGATGTACTGCAACGCTCCATCGAACTATCCTCTATGGGTGTTCGTGTAGACAGAGAAGCGCTACAACGCCAGCTCAAAGAAGAAAACGAAGAAGAGAGACTGAAACTTTATTTCCACAAACGATTAATGGACGACACACTTCCACTATCTATCGGTGGCGGTATCGGTCAATCCCGTTTGTGTATGTTCTACCTTCGCAAAGCTCATATCGGAGAAATACAAGCCAGCATCTGGCCGGAAGATATGCGCAAAGAATGTGAGGAACTTGATATACACCTTATATAATTGCTATGAACGTACAAATAGAAGAAAGCTGGAAAACACACTTACAGCCGGAATTTGAAAAAGATTACTTTCGCACACTGACGGAATTCGTAAAAAGTGAATACAGCCAGTATCAGATTTTCTCCGGGAAAACTTATTTTCAACGCCTTCAACCTCTGTCCTTTCGACAAGGTGAAGGTAGTAATCATCGGACAAGACCCGTACCACGGACCGGGCCAGGCACACGCTCTGTTTCTCTGTAAACGACGGAGTACCTTTCCCTCCTTCTTTGGTCAACATCTTTAAAGAAATAAAGGCAGACATAGGTACAGACGCTCCTACTACCGGAAACCTGACTCGCTGGCTGAGCAAGGAGTATTATTGCTCAACGCCACTCTGACTGTACGCGCTCATCAGGCAGGCTCTCATCAGAATCGTGGATGGGAAGCTTTTACAGATGCCGCTATCCGCGCACTGGCAGAAGAACGGGAACATCTTGTATTTATCCTGTGGGGAGCTTATGCTCAACGAAAAGGAGCTTTCATCGACCGCAACAAGCATCTGGTACTTAGCTCTGCCCATCCCTCTCCCCTTTCTGCCTACAATGGTTTCTTCGGAAACAAACACTTCAGCCGTGCAAACGATTATCTGAAAGCAAACGGAGAAACGGAAATAATATGGTAAGAAGTTGAGAATTGAAAATGGAAAGTTGAGAGTCGGCTGCACAATAAATGATGACGCTGCATAGTAACTCTCAACTCTCCATTCATCTTATTATTGCTAGATATTGTTATATATCTGTCTACACTTTTCTATTCTTAAATATCCGCATTAGCTTACCTTACACAACACTAAGTCTATTTAATCTTAAAAAAATATTTCTCATACATAAAGCTAGCCAATAGATCAATCCTATAAAACAAGATTAAATCCAAACACCATATAATATTATCAGTATTTATTTCACTACTACAAAATATACAATGAACTATTGTTCATAAATTCTATAGAATTGAAAATCATTAATTTAAGTTCAGTTCTTTTTCCATAAATAATTCTACCTTTGCTTTGTACTCATGAGACAAAAATTATCAACCTTTAAACCAAAAGTAAAATGAAACGAACAAATTTATTTTTCGGTTTGGCATTTGCATTATTCTGCTCATTGCCAATGTATGCACAAACAGTATCTGAAGATGTAGATATCAACACTACATCAGAATCTGCAACTCCCAGATTTGTCAACATGTTCATTAATGATAATGGTGCCATTTATCCCATTTACGTACCCAATTTATCTGAAAACACAAAGATTCAGGAAGTTTGGAATGAAGCCTCTGCTATCTTGGGCACAAGGTATTTTGATCTTTACTATAATGGTCAAAAGTTGAGCTTAGACAAGAGTTTCGCTGATTATTGGATCACAGGTAATATTTCTGTTTACCTTGAAGTTAGAAGGCGTTAAGTTAACAATTACTTTTCTTACAGAGAGAGTGTGTTGTCCGGAGCACACTCTTTTAAACAAATACTTTTTCTTAGTCTATTTCTCTCTCTTGCCTAAATAAATTATATATACTATATTGATCAAACACATGCATTTTCATTTCTTCATCGCCAAAATCTGTATTTAATAGACTTTTATCTATTTCGTATCTGAATTCAAATCACAAAATACAAAATTAAGTGATTATATATAAATGATAAATATATTCTTAGATAAATATTCATCATTCATAAACTTAAGTTCATCAACACCTCTATATTTGCATTTTTTATTACTAATACATATTAAACGCATAGCATTTTCCATTACATTTATAACAAAAAGCCTACCATAACTCATAATAAAACGAATAATATGCATAGTAAAAATGATTTCAACATTGAAAATTACATAAAAGCTCTATCCACATACATACCAGCGTCCTCCATGGTCAAACTAAAAAAAGCATATAAAGCCTTCACTTTTACAAAACACCCTAAATCAACTATTCTTGAAAACAGACAACTGAATGATTCATTTTGCATCCTTATATGTGGGACCATAAGACATTACACAATAGATAGTAACACAGCAGAAGAACAAACATTACGATTCACCCTCTCAGGCAATTTACTGTGTCAATATGGAACCGCTACAGAAGCAACAGAATATTTAAGCTGCCTATCTGAATGTACCATTTTATCTGTCTCAAATACAATTTTAGCAGAGATAGGAGAAGAAACAAATTTGAGAATATACTGTCAAAATATTATAAAAGAAAACTTAGAGTTAGAAGTGGCTCTATTAAGAATGCCACCAGAAAAGCGATATATAAAACTATGCAAACAATATCAAAACATATTTCTGACGGTCCCATTAAAATACATTGCGTCATTTTTAGGAATCACTCCCCAAGCTTTATGCAGAATTAGAAAGCGTTTACTAATAACACCCTAATACCACTGAATATTACTTTGCGTCTGACTTCTCTGCTCATATTTCAAGTCTTGAAGAATACTTGCATTAGCACGAATCGTAACATTATAGTATTTCCAACGTCCAAATGGTGAAAGACTGGCAGACAAGTTAAAGCAGTGCAAATCACGAGAAATCGTACAGGAAGTCTGCGTTATTTCCTTCGCTTGGAAATCGTAACCCGAATTGAACGAAAGCGACCAGTTATTGGAAATCTTCACATTACCATTCATATTGATATTGTGAGTATAAGTAAACGGATATCTCATCGAATAGCGATTAATAGGCTTAGTCCTATCTTCACGAATATTAAATGAATAACTGAAACTTAAAGACCAAGGCATCTTGAATACTTGATAACCATCCGGGTCGGCTTGCGCCTTCTCTACTTTCTTGGTCGTAGTTCCATCTTCCGTACCTTCAGAATCTTCTCCGTCTCCATCTTCTGACTCCTTCTTGTCTTTATCCTTCTCGTCTTCCTTCGGACCGAACCACTTTTTCCAGGTATCGTTATTAAAGGTATAGTTAAAAGAAGAACCATACCCCTGAAAACGTCCGAAACGTCCATACGACCATTCAGTTCGATTACCTTCGACCACATTACCACTTTTATCAAACGTATAAGCGTAAGTAGCAAATGATGCATTCATATTGAAAGTATAATTCTTTGTCAGTTTCAGTCGAAGATTCATACTCAAGGGGCTCCATGGCTTTTCCTTTGCAGCCATATTATATGACATATTCACACTCAAATCATCAATCAAGCTGACTTTCTTTAATGTATCCTTCTTAGCATCATAATATTTCATCTCCAGATTATTAGCAATGAGAAACTAACCGTTCCCGACCCTCACGTGAAGGGACTCCAAAAGGCTGTCCCGTATAGGGTGAATAATACTGAGTATTTCCGTTATTATCCGTATACTCTTCCCAGTATTTACTAAATGCAGGAGCACCACTGATACCAACCTGCGGAGTGACAACGTGGCGAATCTGTATCTCTTTCTTCTTCATGAAAAGAGGTTTGTACATACCATACAGTTTAGTACTTAAAGACAAACTGGCTGAATAGTTGGAAACACGATAAAAGCCATTAATAGTATCATTCAGATTCTGTTCCAAACGCCCTGTTTCCTCATTATACGTCTGATTTATCTTGCGGGTGTACCAACGCTCCGTATAATTCACCGAAGGATTGACCTGCAAATACTTGAACAGTGTAAAAGTAGCACTGACAGGAATATTATGGTTCATCGCATTTTCCCATCCGCTGATGCCGGTCTTGAACAGACGGTCGTCTTTAGTACGGATACTGTTCGTCAGACGTCCTGTATAGCTGACAGAAATCTTCTCATACCAACGCTCGGCTCCGGCAGCCTTCTTCCGCTTGAAGGGAAACAGACGGCTCAATGTAATATTAAGGTCAGGAAGCGTTACTGCAATGGATGAGTCACGCATGGTCTGCGCAATATTGGTCGTTCCAGACAAGGTCAGACCGATATCGGGGAAACTACGGGAGTAACTGATACTTGATGTCTTTGTATTCTGAGTCAACAACTGGGAGTTATAAAGGTTGTTGATGTTAGATCGTTCGTAACTACTGGTAGAGAAGTTCACACTGGCGGAGAAAGTACTGTTCGGACTTGCCTTGGCATCCTGACGGTGGTTCACACTACCTTGAAGTCTTTGGCAACCGTATAATCCGGCATTCCTTTGTCTCCGGTCTTGGTCACCTGATAATCCGCCTGCAATGTACCGGAGTATTTGTACCTCTTATTATAATTGGTCAATCCGGAAAGCCGCCATGAACCTTTCGTGAATATATCTCCTGTCAGCTTCAAGTCCATGATGTCACTCATAGCAAAGTAATATCCGCCTTCCGCCAGACCGAAACCACGGCTTGAATCATCCATATACGTCGGCATAATGAAACCCGAAGAATAGCTGCTGGAGAAAGGGAAGAAGAAAAACGGCACAGCCAGCGGCAGGGGAACATCTTCCACCACAAGATAGGCAGGTCCTGTCACTACATTCTTCTTGGGGCGCACTTTGGCTCTTGTCAACTGCATATAGAAGTGAGGATGGTCATGATGATCACAAGTCGTGTAGCGACCGTGCTCCATAAAGATTTCATCATTTGCTCCTTTCTTGGCTCTGCTACCGGTCACATAACCTTCACCCTGTTGAGTGATAATATCGGTGATTCCCGCTTTTTTGCTCTTGAAGTTATAGCTGATTGTTTCTGTATCGTATGCAGTTTCACCTTCTTTAAAGACAGGTTTACCTTTGATCGTTCCCGTCGTGTCTTTAATACCATAGGCGTGTACTGTACTACTGTCCAGATTCATGGAAATCACTTCCGCTGCCAGCTCAATGTTCTGATAGTTGACTTTGCCGCTACCATAAAGCGTAGCGGCACCTCCCAATGTAAAAGTGGTGGAGTCGTTAGATTCATAAATAACCGGTGCATCGAACGGTTGTTTCTTTGTCGGTGCTACAGAGTCAACGCGTACCACAACTGTATCCGCCCCTAACGAATCTTTCCTGTTAAGGGAATCCGTTTGTGCAGTGTTGGAGGCAATTCATCCCTCTTCTTCGACGCTGAGACGTAGCTCATCAGGAAGCATCAGCAAGACAATCAGCAATATGAATGATATAATTATTTTTGCTCTCAATGGCGCCATTAACTAATAGTTTTACGCTTGAAGTGGCAAAAGTACACAATCTTCATCAATAATGCGTGAGAATCTCCGTTATTTAATTATTTTTTAGTGCTATAAAAACAAAGAGCACCACCCATCAAAGCGGTTTAGACCTTCTTCACCATATTTTGCAATGCTTTTCCGGGCTTTTTCTACTGTCTTTTCTTCGTCAAGATGAGTTTTAGAAAAGAATTTATCGGCAAAACAGATTATTTGCTCTTCCAGAGTGACGGGCACCATCTCACGATGAGGAACAGGAAGCTGGCGTTCTATGATTTCTTCCAGTGTCAGTCCGGCTCCGGTGTGACGTTCGCAAACCAGTGCATGGCGTTCAAACCTTCTTTTCGTAAAAGGTCTGCACCCAGATAGCCGTGCGCGATGTAGGGATGCTCTCCGAAACATTGGATGGTGGGAGCATCGGTCATAAAGATTCCTATATCGTGCAGAAGCGCGGCTTCTCTGACAAAGCTGCGGTTGATAGGTAAGTTAGGATGTGCATCTACAATCTTCAAAGCTTTTTGGGCTACAGAAAGGCTATGTATTAGTAGAATGTGTCGTTGTTCCGTATCCTGCGGATAAAATTTGTCGATGATTTCTATTGGATTCATACTTTTTCACTAGTTATTACTTGTTCCCTTACTGATAAATGATATTTTTGTGCAATATTACAAAAATTTACTGATATGCAAGCCAGAAGTTCCCTCATTCTTTTCTCTCTGTTCATAATACTGTGTTCTACATACGCCAGTGGAAAAGTAATTACGGGTGCCGAGCGTATGGATCAATACCTGCCGTTAATCAAAGGAAAGCGGGTAGGAATGGTGGTAAACCACACTTCCATCGTCGGCACAGAGCCAATTCATCTGCTGGATACTTTATTAAAACAAAAAATCGATATAGTGAAAGTCTTTGCACCGGAACACGGTTTCCGCGGCAACGCGGATGCCGGTGAAACAGTAAAAGACGGAAAAGACAGCCGTACGGGAGTAACCATCGTCTCGCTCTACGGAGATAATAAAAAACCGACTGCCGCCCAACTGAAAGATATCGATGTAATCTTGTTCGACATCCAGGATGTGGGCGCACGTTTCTATACATATATCAGTACGATGTATTATGTAATGGAAGCTTGTGCGGAAAACAAAAAGAGATGATTATACTGGACCGCCCCAATCCATGCGATTACGTAGAGGGACCTGTATTAAAAGCCGGATATAAAAGTTTTGTCGGAATGCTGCCTTTGCCGGTTCTTCACGGTTGTACTATCGGAGAGCTGGCGCAGATGATCAATGGAGAAGGATGGATGACTACCCAGGCAAAGACTTGTCCGCTGACTGTGACTTACCCGTAAAGTGGAAACACGGACAGCCCTATGCACTTCCCGTGAAACCGTCTCCCAACTTGCCCAATGCACAATCCATCCGCCTTTATGCCTCACTTTGCCCTTTTGAAGCAACACGTGTCAGTGTGGGACGCGGAACGACCTTTCCTTTTCAGGTGTTAGGCACACCTAACAAAAAGTATGGCGATTTTGCTTCACTCCGCGCTCCCTGCCGGGATTCGACAAAAATCCGATGCACAAAGGAGTCACTTGTTATGGCGAAGATTTACGGAACGTAACAGACGTAAACGGTTTCACGCTCCGTTACTTTCTGCGTTTCTACCGTTTATCCGGCGAAGGCGCAGCATTCTTCTCCCGTCCCCGATGGTTTGACTTACTGATGGGAACGGATTCGGTACGCAAAGCGATCCTTAAAGGAGAATCGGAAGAGGAAATCCGTGACAGCTGGCAAAAGGAGTTGCAGACCTACCGTGATATGAGACAGAAGTATTTACTTTACTAAGGAACGGTTCCTCCACTTCTCAGCATTCCGTTCGAACTCTTCGGCTTTCTTTCCACTCAACCTTGCAGGCATTTCAAGTATCTCCGGAATGTCTTTTGCATTGTCAATGATTTGAGTGCCGGAAGCGTTCTTCACAATACGGACATCATCGTACAGTGAGTCATTCTCCAGATAAGCTTGCATCCGGAGCGTGTCTCCCGTCACGTCGATATGCTGGTAGAAACGGCGGTCCGTCCCGAAACGATCATACTTATCATTGAAAGATAGACGGTAACTCTTCGGGGAAGCGTGGCTTACCAGATACAACGGGGTGGTCATTTCGCCCTCATCGTTCTTATTAGTCATACGGGCATAGTTATGCTCATGTCCCTGAAGCACCAAGTCTACTCCATATTCACGGAACAGTCCGTCGAACATCCAGCGTACGGCAAGGTTGTTCGTTTTACCTTTTATAGAATATACAGGATGATGGAGCATGACGATCTTCCATTTCTTTTTCGAAGCCTTCAGCGTTTTCTCCAGCCATTCCCGTTGAGAGAAGAGGAACCAAGGATCACGGTTACTATCCAGCGTGATGATAGTGGCATCGTTGTAATCAATAGAATATACATTATTATTCTTATACCTCGATTCGAGCAGATAAGAAAAGACATAAGCAAATCGTTTCTCCAAAACACGTACCAGTCCTTTTACATATTCATGATTTCCCGGAGAAACCAATATCGGTTTGGTGGGAGCTATGGAATCCACGCTCTGATAGGCTTCATCCCAGTAACAGTTCATCGGACGCTCTGCAAAGTCACCGGCAAACATATAGAAGTCCGCCTGCGGATAGCGATGGCGCACATTTTCCATAAAGCCACGTGTCTTTCCACGCAAAGTATCCTGCACGTCACCTATAAATACAAAGGAGAAATGATCAGTCGAATCGGGTTGCATCGTGAACGAATACCAATCGGATGAGCGATCGTCATTCCATACCCGATAAGAGTAGGAATCGCCATAAGAGAGTTCTTTAAATTTTGCCCAGTTGGCATAACCGAACCCGCCCAGTGTACGGAGAAATTTGGAAGAGCCGTCAACGAGAAGAGTATCTCCGGAACCGATCTTTGTATATTCCAGCTTTGCCTGCTTGGAAACGCCTCCGCACACCCAGCTCACATTACGGGACAGTTCGCCGTCATTTCCGAATGTCAGAAATACCCGTTGCGGGTCTTCCGTCAGCACATAGCGTATTTCAGGGATATTGTGGAACCAGACTTTCCAGCGTATCTTACAAATGACACCACCGGCAATCAATATCAGGAGAACGATGCCCCAAGCTATTTTCTTCTTCGTAATCTTCATTTTCCGATTTTAAAAACTGGTAGCAAAGATAAATATAGTGTCCCATAAATCGGAAATTATGTCCTTTTTTAACCTTTAACAAATTCACCTCTACATGAGAATTTAAATATCTAAAATTGCTGTCATCTGTCACCAAAAGCTAAATAACACACTGATTATAAGCTAATAAAGAGGTGACAGCAGGGCGTGACAGCATTGTGACAGCACATTTTGTTGTCACAATGCCGTCACGCTTTGCTGTCATATCCTGCTACTATCATATATTGCTCCTTGGAATGATAAATCAAAGAATAGCTTAGTCTAGTTGGTTTCCATGCGATGAAACTATAGTTCCAAAGCATTGAAACCAATAGTTTCAAGCCGCAGAAACTTTAGTTCCAAGCTGAAGAAACCAAAGTTTCAAGCAGAGGAAACTCCAGTTTCAAGACGATGAAACTAAAGTTTCATCAAGCAAAAAACAATTTCTACAATAGGAAACTGATGTGTACTGGTTTTAGTTGACAACTTCGTTTGTTATAACTGAATTAGTTTACTCAATATACTTTAATATCTAATAGGTTTACTTTTGTTATTCTTATTCCTATGTTAGTTGTCTTTTGTTGGTGCTTGCAAATTTATGCATCTTCCTTTATTTACGCAAGCCTTCTTCAGGAAAATGTAAT
>ENA-OQIG01001210-OQIG01001210.1-human-gut-metagenome-genome-assembly--contig:-NODE-1210-length-11850-cov-1.470187_pt1 | contig 11850 bp, 14 predicted proteins | sample MGYA00242576_ERZ504741 | MGnify/ENA primary metagenome ERZ504741 (study PRJEB26092, sample SAMD00036436) | human gut metagenome | host: Homo sapiens | study: EMG produced TPA metagenomics assembly of... | reverse complement strand
CAGAAATTCTTCTTTCCGCACGACATTAAGTAAACGAGATACGCGATCAGCCCAAGAAACATTGCCACGAACAGGAACGAAACGATCAGATACGGCCCTGCGCCGTTGTTTGCCGCCTTACCAGTGGAGGCTGTTCTCGGTCTGCTCTTCGATCCGCCGTTCGAATTCATCCGGCTGCTCGCGGTACTTCTGGCGGGTTCCCTGTCCGTCGTTCCGGCTGCCGCTCTTCTTTCGTCTTTCGGTCTCTTCGTCCGGGCGTCGTTTTTTCTTGGCGCCTGGGTCGTTTTTCTGCTGGTTTCGTTTCTTCTTGTTTTGTCTTTTCTCAAGCTCCTCACCTTCGTCTTCCCTTAAGATGTACAATCCCTGAATGATCGACAGCATCAGCACCGTGGAGAACATAGAGCTTCCTCCATAGCTGACCAGCGGCAGCGTGATACCTGTCATAGGAATAAATTTAATGGTTCCTCCGATGGTGAGGAACACCTGTGTCGCATATTCCGTTCCAAGACCCATGGCAATCAGTTTGTAGAACCGTTTGCTCATCTTCATGGAAATATTGATAATCAGAAGGAATGTGGACATGCACAGCAGAATCAGGCAGATTCCGAAGATAATGCCCATCTCCTCACAGATCGCACAGAAAATAAAGTCTTTCGTTGCAACCGGGATAATGTCAGGCCGTCCCTCGAAAAGGCCGGTTCCGAACCATCCGCCGGAGCACATGCCGAAGAGGCCCTGTGCTAACTGGCTGCTGATATCCCAGTTTCCGATCGGATCCTGCCAGAGTGCCACACGGTTCCGTACATGGGAAAACAGGAAATACGCCACAACGCAGGCGGCACTCATTCCCGCAAGTCCCAAAAGCGGATATCTGGCTTTTCTCGTTGCCACATAGATTACAACCACGTACGCCATAAAGAAGACAAACGCAGTTCCAAGGTCGGTGGATGCAACAAGGATCAGCACATGAACTGCCGCAATGACCGTTGCTTTCACAACGTTTCCAAAGGAATTATCCTCGCGCAGCATGCCTGCCATAAAGAACACGAGTGTGATCTTGGCAATCTCGGAGACTGGAACGTAATGCCGTGGATTTCGATCGACAGCTTCGCACCGCCGGAAGTAAAGCCAAGCACCATAACGACGGAAAGCATGGCAATTCCGAGCACAGCGTAAATCCAGGTCAGATTTTTCAGGAACTTGCCCTTTCGGACAATGACCGGAATGATGAAGCAGAGCAGTGTGGATGCCGCCAGAATTTTGTACTGGGACATCGCCTTTGACACGCTCAGTCTCGTCAGAATAATCATGCTGATCGAGAGCAGCATACACATGTTGTTTACCAGGATCATCGATGCCTTCCGGTAAATCAGGCGGTACAGGATCTGTACGCCCAGGATATACGCCATCGTGAGCAGAAACATCTGAATCGTTGATACTTCGCCCTCCTGCAGGAACATCACGAAGAAACAGATGAAATTCATCAGAATGATCATGATGATCTGCCGCATCAGAATGTAATGGCGCTCATCCTCATCCCGCTCTTTGAGTGCAGCAAACGACTGCACGGTAAAACAGATCATGAGGAAGGTAATCACATATTTTGATAACTGAACAATGGTATTTTCCATAAATTCCCCTTATTTTTTTCTCACCGTTTACTCTACTTTCCGGCGGAAATGGCCTTTGGTATATTCCTGTTCGGCCGGAACTGCGATTCCTTTACAGTACGTTCCAGCAAACGCAGCGGCGATTTCTTTTGTCTCCTCCAGTGTCTCGATGGTAAAATTCAGCCGCACCGCAGCCGGATGCATGGACCGGATCTCATCGGCTTCTTTTACCAGGCCGAGCGGAAGGCTGTTGTAGATCACACTGTAGCACGAGGTGCAGTAACTCTTCACCGGGAAGTATTTTCCCATCCGGTCTTTTAAGCGTACCAGAGAATAACTGTGATTGCAGCCGTTCAGGTTCTTCTGGACACACTGGGCGGAAACCATCATCGGAAGGTAGCCGTAGACCACCATTTCGCTGTTCGTATTGTCACGTTTTCCGATTTCCCGCTCGTTCAGCTCATACGGAACGGTATCACGCTGCACGCCCTGCTCCTGCCAGAATGCCTGCGCACGGCTGTTGTACGTGTAAACGCTGTAATCGAGCCGGATATCCTTTTCCATTCCCATCTCTTTCAAAAACGAAAAGCTTTCGAGATTGCGGATCAGGAAACCGCCAAGACCGATCTCCTTCAGACAGCGGAACGTGTCGCGGTATTCCTTCAGATCGCCTTCACGCACAACGTGCGGCAGCATCAGATAAACCTGTTTTCCCAGTTCTTTCGCCTGCAGGATGCCTTTTTCCGCCTGCTCTTCGAAGATTTCCCGTTTGAAGCATCCCATGCCGGCGTAGATCGTCGTGATCTCCGGAATCTCGAGCAGTGCATTCCACTGGGCTCTCGTCTCGGCAGATGCGGTCAGCTCCATTTTCTTTTCTGCCCTGCTCTCCTGGTCCGGTTTTCCAGATGCTTTTGCTTCCTGTTCCGGCTTTTCCGCTGCTTTTCTGCGGTATGGCTCTGTCATCTCTTTCACCAGCTGGTCTGAAACGCCTCTCCGCAGCTCGTTTAACGTCTGCATCGGCACGAAACAGTTGTCATCCATACAGACATCGAGTTCTTTGAAATAGAATGGTGTCTCGCCTGTCTTTTCCAGCTGTGTTTTTACACGTTCCTCGGTCAGCGGCTGCTTCTTTGCCGGTTCTACCATGCCCGCCTCTGCTGTTACGCTGTATTTTCCGCTTTCTGCACTTAAGAACGCCGGCTGGCCCGGATACAGGGTCAGAAAGCCGGAAATCGGCTCTTTTGCCTCAGTCTCGATATAATCTCTCTGGATCTCATAAAAGAGCTGCTCATTTCTGCGCTGTTTCTTTTTATTTTCCTGCTCTTTTTCGTTCTTCAGCGCCATCATATCGCGTCCGTTTCTTACGGTATAATAGCTTTTGTTGAAACCGTCACGGTTATACAGCTCATACAGCTTTTTCATGTCCTCCGGCAGAACGTGGAAACGAGACGGCTTTTTTTCGTACAGATCGAGGTATTTGCGGTAAATGCTGACAACGCCCGCTGTATACTCCGGCTTTTTCATTCTGCCTTCGATTTTGAGGGACATAATTCCGGATTTTACAATCTCCGGCAGCAGTTCTACCGTACACATATCCTTCGGGCTTAACGGATAGCGGTCGCCCGGCTCCCCCATGCGGTGGTTGTCTTTATCGTACGCTTCGTACGGCAGACGGCACGGCTGCGCGCATCTTCCGCGGTTTCCGCTTCTTCCGCCGATCAGGTGGAAAAAAGGCACTGTCCCGAATAGCAGTAGCAGAGCGCCCCGTGGACGAAGCATTCAATTTCAAGGTTGGTCGTCCGGTGGATTTTCTGGATCTCCGCAAACGAAAGCTCACGGGCCGGTACCACACGCGTTGCGCCAAGGCTCTCCAGGAAACGCGCTCCCGCAGATCCTGTCACTGTCATCTGTGTGCTCGCATGAATGTCGAGATCCGGGAACCAGGAGCGGACCGCCTTTAAACGCCCATATCCTGGACAATCACGGCATCCAGTCCCTGCTCATAGTACAGACGCAGATACGGATACAGTTTCTCTTCCAGTTCCTCCTCTTTTAAGAGGGTGTTGACCGTCAGATACAGTTTCCGGTTCCGCAGATGGACGTAATCGATGGCTGAGAGAATCTCCTGCTCATCCAGATTTTTTGCATACGCTCTTGCGCCGAATGCGGCTCCGCCGAGATAGACGGCATCCGCACCGGCGGAAACTGCTGCTTTTAACGCTTCCATCGAACCGGCTGGTGCTAATAATTCTGTCTTCATCTTTATCTCCTAAAAACGGGCGATTACCTGTTCCGCAATCCCCCGTTTTTCCTTCTTTTACGCTTTTAATAAATCTTCCAGATCCTTATTTGCCTTATCAAGCTGCCGCTGCAGTTCTTCCCTCTCGCCGCGCACATGTTCCAGCTCGATTCGTTTCTCTTCCAGTTCTTTTTTCAGATCGCCGGCCTGGATTTCCGCTGCGATCAGATCGTGCTTCATATCATAGGTTTCCCGGTCTTTGGCTTCCATATCCTCTTCGAGGGTATCGACCTGGCTTTTTGCTTTGAAATAGTCGTCTGCAATGTTCAGTGCAAGCAGTGTGTGCTTCGTATCCACCGACAGGCGGTTGTATCCGGCTGACTGGGAAAGTTCGCTGATCTTCTGATTCAGATAAGCAGCTACTTTCTGCAGATATTCCGGGCTCTCATAACCTCCCAGTGTGATAATTTTTCCATCTATTAAAACCTGTGTTGTATTTTTTACAGCCATTCTTTTGCTTTTCCTCCACTGAATTTAACCGGACCAAACTCCCGGCTAATATAACCTATCATATACCGAAAATGGAAGAAAAACAACCTTTTTCTGCAAAAAGCAACAGAAAATGAAAGATTCAGGGCTTTTACTCTTCGATCTTACGCGGTGCCTCCAGCCCCAGGTGGTGCCAGGCAAATTCCGTTGCCACTCTTCCGCGCGGAGTGCGGTTGATAAATCCGGATTTGATCAGGAACGGCTCGTAGACATCCTCGATGGTGCCGGCATCTTCTCCAATCGATGCTGCCAGGGTATCGAGTCCCACCGGACCGCCCTGGAACTTTTCCATAATGGTGGTAAGAAGCAGCCGGTCAGTCTGATCCAGTCCGTAACGGTCTACTTCCAGCAGATCGAGGGCAAACGATGCGACCTCTTTTGTGATTCTTCCATCGTATTTCACCTGGGCAAAGTCGCGGACACGCTTTAAAATCCGGTTTGCCAGACGCGGTGTTCCCCTGGAACGGCGCGCCATCTCAAGCGCTCCCTGCGGGTCCACCTCCACATTCAGTACTTTTGAGGAGTGCAGGATAATATTGGCCAATTCTTCCTCCGTGTAAAATTCCAGATGGTGGATGACACCGAACCGGTCGCGGAGCGGGGCAGTCAAAAGACCTGCACGCGTTGTTGCGCCGACCAGCGTAAATTTCGGCAGATCCAGGCGGATCGAGCGCGCCGAAGAGCCTTTTCCGATCATGATATCAATCGCAAAATCCTCCATCGCTGGATAAAGAACCTCCTCGACCTGGCGGTTCAGGCGGTGGATCTCATCAACAAACAGGACGTCGCCTCCTGCAGATTGTTGAGGATCGCTGCCATCTCACCCGGTTTTTCGATCGCCGGGCCGCTCGTTACCTTCATATGGGTTCCCATCTCATTTGCAATGATGCCCGCCAGCGTTGTTTTTCCAAGTCCCGGAGGCCGTAAAACAGCACATGATCGTAGAACATCACTTCGCTGTTTTTGCTGCTTCAATATATTACTTTCAGGTTCTTTTTCGTCTTTTCCTGTCCGATGTAGTCGTCCAGGCGCTGGGGACGGAGCGAACCTTCGATTTTCACGTCCTCCTCGAGAACGTCAGTTGTGATAATTCTTCTTTCCATCGTTATAAGGTTTCCTTCTTCCACAATTTAGGACCATCTGCTAAAACATATGCTTCAATGCCGCTTTCAGCACAGCCTCGCTGTCCATGCCTTCGGTGATTTCGACTTTCTTTACTGCCTGCAGTGCTTCCGTTCCGGAGTAGCCAAGCGCAGTCAGCGCCTGTACCGCATCCTGGAAGGCATCCGGTTCGCCTGCCTGCCGTACCGCCGCAGCCGCCTGATTTCCTGCCAGCTTCTGCTCGAACGCTTCCTGCAGGTCGAATTTGTCTTTTAATTCCAGAATCAGCTTCTGCGCGGTCTTCTTTCCGATGCCCGGTGTTTTGGCAATTGCCTGGACATCTTCCGAGAGGACGGCAAAGCGCAGATTGTCTGCAGTAAGCGTGGACAGCACCGCAAGCGCCGCTTTTGGTCCGATGCCGCTTACGCCGATCAGCATACGGTATATTTCAAGATCTTCGCGGGACAGAAAGCCGAATAGGGAAATTCCGTCTTCCCGCACACTCATATGAGTATATATCTTTAACTCTTCTCCCTCCCGGATGCCTGCGTCGAACATACTCGCTGGAATATTCAGCTCGTAGCCGATTCCATGGCTTTCGAGAATCATTTTTCCTTCCGAAAGAGAATCTACAGTTCCTTTGATAAATGCAATCATGTTTTTCCTCCAAAGCGCCGTTTTCTTTTTTCGAAAGCGAACGCACATTCTATTATAGCAGAACTTTTCTCATCACGCAACGATTAGTCGCTGTCTTTCTTGCATGTCAGATTTTTTCGTCTTATAATATCTTTAGATTCAAAAAAGTTTTTCAAAGGAGACAAAAAACCTTATGCAGATCATAGATTCTACCCCCGCTGCTCTCTCTGCCGCTCTTCAGATGTATCTGAGAAACGGCGATGTCTTTTTCGATATTGAGACGACCGGCCTTTCCTGGCGTACCTCGCATCTCTATCTGATTGGTGCGCTGTTCTTTGACCCGGCCGCGGATACTTTCACACTGCGCCAGTGGTTTCTTGATCGACCGACCGAAGAAAAAGAGATGCTTGTCTCTTTTTTTCACGTTTCTTTCCGACGTGAAGCGGCTGGTGCATTTTAATGGAACGGCATTTGATCTTCCTTACCTCACACACAAAGCACTGTTTTATCAGATGGAAGATCCGCTTTCGTCAATCGCATCCCTGGATCTTTATCAGGCACTCCGCCCGTTTCAGTCAATCCTGGGACTTTCTTCAATGAACAGAAAAATGTGGAACAAGTATCTCTCATTCCCACGGAAGGATCAGCTTAACGGAAAACAGTTGATTTCGGTTTACCACGACTATCTTCAGACACTGGATGAAAAGAAACTGGAACTGCTTTTCCTTCACAATTATGAGGATGTCCTCGGCATGGGTTCTGTTCTGGAACTGCTCGCGCTTCCTGCCCTGTTTCACGGCGATTTTTCTGTCCAGTCGTGTCGTTTTACCGGACAGACACTGGAAGTTTCACTGCAGCCCGAGCGGGAAGTTCCAGTTTTCCTCTCCCGTGTCTGCGCGGATGGTTCTCTTACAGCCTTTGGTTCACGGGTTTCTCTCTCCCTGCAGACGCATACGGCGGAGCTGAAATATTTCTTCCCGGACTATAAGAATTACTATTATCTTCCGCTGGAGGATCAGGCTGTTCACAAGAGCGTTGGCGCGTTTGTCGATCCGGAACACCGTCAGAAAGCAAAGGCTGCCAACTGCTATCAGCGGCGGACCGGTACATTTCTTCCGCAGCAGGAAGCGTTTTTCACCCCGGCCTTCCGCGAGGATTTCAAAAGCCGCCCTTACTATTTTGAGTGGTCCGATGCCTTTCTTTCGCAGGAAGATCTCCTGAAAGAGTATCTCTGCTCCGAGCTTCAGCTCTTTTTCAAAGGCGATAGCAAAACCAGAAAATAAAACAGCCGTACACGTTTTTGCATGCACGGCCGTTTTTCCGGGACTGTCCTTTCCAAGCAGTCCTTTATTTTTTCTCTTCTTTCTCTTCTACCTTTTTTTCTTCCTTTTTCAGAGAAGCATGATGCGTTCCCTGCAGATGCGGATAGGCGCGCAGATAACGTTTCGTTGTCAGGCGCATCAGCCAGTTGGTCGGAAGCTGCGGTTTTGTCATCTGTCAAAGCGCTCCAGCAGCTCTTTAAGATCCGGCATCTTATCACTGCGCACATCAAATCCAAGTGCCGCAAACCGTTCTTTCTGCTCTGCTCCGAACTCGGTCAGGCGTTCCTTCTGCTCTGCTCCGAACTCCATCAGGCGGTTCTTCGACTCGAAAGGCGGATTTCTTCTTCCCTCGGCTTCTTTCCGCTCCTTCTCCAGCTTCTGCATCTGCTCCATTGCCTCAGACAGTGTCTGGCGCTTCTCGGCCAGATATTCTTTCATCTTATCTCTGGAATACTCTGCACGATACTGCTGTACTTTCGCATTCATCTCCTCGGCAAGCTGGTTAAAGCGGGATTTCTGCAGATATTTCAGAAATTCTCCCCACGTTTTCTCCAGACTGCGCATCTTCTGTCCCAGCTGGAATGCTGCGGCTGCGGAAAATCCAAAATCTACCAGATAGCAGACGGTAACAACGGAAACAATGATCTCTCCTGTAGTATCCGAAACAAGATTCACTACTTTCACGGCAATCGGCTGCAGAATATAGAACAGCCCCAGTGTAAAGAATCCCCAGGCAATCGAACTGCTGAGGCAGATCTTTCCCTGAAAATTAAACTTCTGATTGCTGTAGTCCCACCAGTGCGCATGAAAAATGGTCTCCATCAGCACGCCGGTACATATTCCAGAACCGTCGCTACAATGACACCTCCGAAATACAGTGCCCAGACGTTCGCTTCAAACGGGCGCAGGATCAAGTATACCATAACAGCGCCGGTGCCGTACAGTGTCAGCAGCGGACCATTGACAAAACCGCGGTTGACCAGTTTTTTCTGCCGGATCGATACATAGGAACTCTCCCAGATCCATCCGCAGAAGCTGTACAGCCAGAACCATGCTAGAACGTGGTACAGATCCACACCCAGAATCTTCGTCTCCCACATAAACTTTCATCCCCTTTTTCTTTTCTGGTGCCAAAAACAGGATGATAAGAAAATACCGCAGGCAACAGGTTTCCTGTCTGTTCAGGAAACCCGGTTGTCTACGGCATTCTAATCATCCAACTGCAGCACCTGCAAGTTAAATTATTCTTACTCTTCTACTGGCTCTTCGTTTTCCAGAGCTTTCATGCTCAGAGAGATTTTTTTGTCTTCCTCGTTGAAATCAACTACTTTTGCAGTGATTTCCTGTCCGATTTTCAGTGCATCAGACGGTTTCTCAACATGCTCTCTGGAAATCTGGGAAACATGAAGCAGAGCATCTACGCCCGGCTCAAGCTCAACGAATGCACCAAAGTCAGTCATACGGGCAACACAGCCTTCTACTACGTTGCCTACAGCGTATTTGTCAGCAGCGTTCAGCCACGGATTCTCTTCCGGGAATTTTAAGGAAAGAGCAATCTTGTCGCCGTTGATGTCTTTGATCAGAACTTTTACAGTCTCACCAACTTTGAATACTTTTTTCGGGTTCTCTACGCGGCCCCAGGACATCTCAGAGATGTGAAGCAGTCCGTCAGCTCCGCCCAGATCGATGAATGCGCCGAAATCGGTAACATTCTTAACAGTTCCCTCTACAACATCGCCAACTGCGATGCGTGCGAACAGTTCTTCCTGCAGTTTCTTCTTCTCAGCAACGATGAGCTGTTTGCGGTCACCGATGATGCGTCTTCTTCTCGGGTTGAACTCGGTAATAACGAATTCAATTTCCTGATCTGCATATTTAGACAGATCTTTTTCATATACATCAGATACAAGGCTGGCCGGAATGAATACTCTGGTCTCCTCAACAACTACGGATAATCCTCCGTTCAGTACCTGTGTTACTTTTGCTTTCAGAACTTCATGATTCTCGAATGCTTCCTCGAGTCTCTTGTTGCCTTTTTCAGCAGCAAGTCTCTTGTAAGTAAGAAGGACCTGTCCCTCTCCATCATTTACTTTCAGAACTTTGACTTCCATTTTGTCACCTGGCTGTGCAACGGTGTGAAGATCGATGGAAGAATCGTTGGAATATTCGTTTTTGGTAAGAATACCATCGGCTTTGTATCCGATATTCAGGATAATCTGATCGTCTTTGACATCGATTACAGTACCCTCAACGACTTTCTCCGTTTCTGATTTGTTTAAATTGATTCATCCAGCATTTGTTCAAAACTCATTTCTGACATTTTTTGAACCTCCTCAATTATTTTATTCGGGGTGGATGCCCCAGCTGTAATACCTACGCGACCAAATGATTGAAAAGGCTTAGATTCCAAATCAACGAGTGTCTCTATAAAGTAAGTATTTTTACATTCTTCTTTACATATCTCATACAGCTTTTGCGTGTTTGAACTATGTCTGCCTCCCACGACAAACATGGCATCAACCTTCCTGGCAATTGCTCTCGCTTCCGTCTGTCTTTCCTCGGTAGCGTTGCAGATAGTCTTTAAAACAGTACTATCATAACTCTTTTTCAAAAAAATTTCAACTAAATCTTTAAATTTGTTGTAATTAAATGTCGTCTGTGCCACAATAGATATTGGTTTTCCGTTTTCCGGCACAAACTGCTCTGCTTCTTCGGAGGTATGGATCACGGTAACCGGGCCGCTCGCCCATCCCATGATGCCCTGCACCTCCGGATGATCCGCGCTTCCGATGATAACAACATGGCGGCCTTTTCTTCCCTCTTCATCCACAATCCGGTGGATCTTCTTGACGAACGGACATGTCGCATCTACAATTTTCATGCCGCGCGCTTCGATCTTTTCGCAGACATCACGCGATACGCCATGGGAACGGATCACAACGGTTCCGCCAGAAAGCCCCTCTAGTTCATCTTCCGAAAGGATCACCTGCACACCGCGGTTTTCGAGATCCTCCACAACCTGTTCGTTGTGAATAATCGGCCCGAAGGTGTAGACCGGCTTTTCACCGCTCTCAATTTCACGGTATACCGTATCGACCGCCCGTTTGACGCCGAAGCAGAAGCCTGCACTTTTTGCAACAGTTACTTCCATCTGTTTTTCTTCTCCTCTTTTCTCTGCCGCGTTTACATGCGCTCGCGGGCAAGGCTTAAGATCTTTTCCACAACCTCATCGATCGTCATTTCAGAGCTGTCAACGAGTACGGCGTCTTCTGCCTGTACCAGCGGGGAATGCTCTCTGTGCATGTCCTGATAATCACGCTCATTGATATCTTCCTCGATTTTCGCAAGATCGGCTGTCTGTCCCTTTTCGGTCAGCTCTTTCCAGCGGCGCAGTGCGCGGACATGGGCACTTGCTGTCAGATAGACTTCAACGGTGCGTTCGGCAGAACGGCAGTTCCGATATCGCGGCCGTCCATCACAAGATCCGTATTCTCCGCCATCTCCTGCTGCAGCTCCACGAGTTTTTTTCGTACTTCCAGATAGGCGCTTGTCGCGGATGCCATCTTTCCAGCCTCCTCGGTGCGCAGTCTTCCGGTGACATTGACGCCGTTTAAATAAACCTGCTGCTCTCCGTTTTCGTAGGAAATGGAAATTTTCACATCTTTGCAGGCTGCCTCAATTTTTTCCTGCTCTTCCGGTGCAATGCCAAGATCCGAAAAATAGATGCCCATGGCACGGTACATTGCTCCTGTATCAACGTAGACAAACGAAAGCTCCTTTGCCACACGTTTTTGCGATTGTACTTTTGCCAGCGCCTGCCGGTCCGTCAATTGCAAGATTAAATCTCATCTTCTCTCTTCCTCCTGAAAATTCTAAAATCTGTGATCCATATTTTATTCCTGTTCTTCCTTTGCCCGGATCTCTTCGGCTGCAGCGTGGGCACTTGCCCAGGCAATCTGCAGATTGAAGCCGCCGGTCAGTGCATCGAGATCGAGCACTTCTCCTACGAAGTACAGACCTTCTTTTTTCTTTGCCTCCATCGTGCCCGGACGGATCTCTTTCACGGAAACACCACCCTGTGTGATAATTGCTTCACGGAAGCCCCGTGTTCCGGTTACTGTAAACGGGAAATGCGTGATCAGCTCTTCAAAGTGCTGACGCTCCGCTTTCGATACGGCATTGACCTGTTTGTACGGGTCGATCCCGCCAAGAGAGAGCATCACCGGAAGCAGTTTCGCCGGGAACAGACTGTTGATCACGTTGCGGAACTTGTTTGTTTCGGTTTTCTTCAAATTCACGCAGATCCGCGCATCCAGCTGTTCTTCCGTGAGGTTGCCGGCTTCAGGTTCCAGATATCCTTCAGCGGCCTGCTTCGTTCCAGTGCGTTTTCCCG
>ENA-OQIG01001209-OQIG01001209.1-human-gut-metagenome-genome-assembly--contig:-NODE-1209-length-11863-cov-1.793371_pt1 | contig 11863 bp, 16 predicted proteins | sample MGYA00242576_ERZ504741 | MGnify/ENA primary metagenome ERZ504741 (study PRJEB26092, sample SAMD00036436) | human gut metagenome | host: Homo sapiens | study: EMG produced TPA metagenomics assembly of... | reverse complement strand
CGTTGACTATAAATTCCATTTCCTGCCTGACCTCCGTCTGCACGCAAGCATAGGTGGCGAATATGCGGAAGGTACACAGACTACGATTGTTTCTCCATACTCATTCGGCAATAATTACTATGGTTGGAATGGCGACGTTACCCAATATAAATACAACCTTTCGTACAACATATACGTACAGTATATCAAGTCTTTGGGTGCAAACGACTTTGACATCATGGTCGGTGGTGAAGAACAACACTTCCATCGCAACGGATTTGAAGAAGGCCAGGCTGGGATTCCTATACGCAAGAACCCCATGACGCCAAATTGCGCGAACAGACAGCTTATGCAACCAGAAATACACTGGTCTCTTACTTCGGCCGTCTGAATTACTCCCTGCTGAACCGTTACTTGTTTACCTTTACCATGCGTTGGGATGGCTCGTCACGTTTCTCCAAAGACAACCGCTGGGGTCATCCATTCCGTACATTGGCACTGGATGGAAGATTAAAGAAGAAAACTTCCTGAAAGATGTAAATGTCCTGTCTGATCTGAAATTGCGTTTAGGCTGGGGTATTACCGGTCAGCAAAACATAGGTGATGATTTTGCTTATCTTCCTCTGTATGTAGTCAATAACGAGTATGCCCAGTATCCTTTTGGCGATACCTATTACTCTACTTCCCGCCCGAAGGCTTTCAATGAAAATCTGAAATGGGAAAAAACGACCACATGGAATGCCGGACTGGACTTCGGATTCCTGAATGGAAGAATCACAGGCGGTATCGACGGATACTTCCGTAAAACGGATGACCTGCTGAACAGCGTTAAGATCCCCGTAGGAACTAACTTCAATGCCAGATGACACAGAATATCGGTTCACTGGAAAACTACGGTATGGAATTTTCCATCAACGCCAAACCAATTGTGACTAAGGACTTCACCTGGGACCTCAGCTATAACATTACATGGAACCACAATGAAATCACCAAGTTGACAGGTGGCGACGACAGCGATTATTACGTAGAAGCAGGCGATAAGATTTCAGAGGTAACAATACCAAGGTACAGGCGCATAAAGTAGGTTACGCAGCCAACTCTTTCTACGTTTACCAGCAGGTATACGACGAAAATGGCAAACCTATTGAAAATATGTTTGTTGACCGTAACGGAAACGGAACAATAGACAGCGGAGACAAATATATCTACAAAAAACCGGCAGGCGATGTTTTGATGGGACTGACCTCCAAAATGCAGTATAAGAACTTTGACTTCAGCTTCTCCTTACGTGCCAGTCTGAATAACTACGTGTACTATGACTTCCTGAGCAACAAAGCCAACGTCAGCACTTCGGGACTGTTCTCCAATAATGCATATAGCAACACCAGTGCCGAAGCCGTCGCACTCGGTTTCAGCGGACAAGGTGATTACTACATGAGCGACTATTTTATACATAACGCATCATTCTTACGTTGTGATAACATCACGTTAGGTTATTCTTTCCAGAATCTGTGGAAGACTCAAACCTACAAAGGTGTTGGCGGGCGTGTATATGCTACAGTACAGAATCCGTTCATTATCAGTAAATACAAAGGCCTTGATCCGGAAGTAAAAAGCGGTATCGACGCCAATCCATATCCCAGAGCTATGACTTTCTTATTAGGTTTAAGTCTGCAATTCTAACATTCATTAAATCAATTTATCAATGAAACAAAATATATCAAAACAGCTATTTTCAGCGCACTGATCGCAGTTCTCTCTTCGGGAGTAACTTCATGTATCAACGATCTGGATATTAGTCCCATCGACCTCAGACAGGAGGTAGTTTCGACCAGCAGGGAGTATTTGTGAAAGGATATGCCATGTTGGGTGTAACCGGACAAAAGGGTATCGACGGCTCTCCTGACCTCGACGGACAGGACGAAGGCGAATCCGGTTTCTATCGTACCACTTTCAACTGCAACGAACTGCTACCGACGAATGTCTTTGGGGCATGGCGAGGAGAATCAGGACATCCCCCAGCTTACAAGCATTAGCTGGAGTCCTTCCAGCCAGCGCACAGAGTGGTTTACGTCCGTTTGGGATATGACATCACACAATATAACTTCTTCCTCGACCAGACCGAAGGCATGACAGATGCAGAAACACTGCGCCAACGTGCGGAAATACGTTTCCTGCGTGCCCTCCATTATTGGTACTTCCTCGACTTGTTCGGTAAAGCTCCGTTTAAGGAACACTTTAGCAATGACTTGCCTGTCGAGAAGAAGGGGACGGAACTCTATACCTACATTCAGAATGAACTGAACGAAATTGAAGCTGATATGTATGAGCCTCGCCAGGCTCCCTTCGGACGTGCAGACAAAGCCGCCAACTGGTTGCTCCGCGCACGTTGTACCTGAACGCAGGCGTATACACCGGACAAACCGATTATGCAAAAGCGGAAGAATATGCCAGCAAAGTGATTGGCTCAGCATATAAGCTATGTACAAATTACAGCGAACTGTTTATGGCCGATAACGACGAGAATGAAAATGCCATGCAGGAAATCATTCTGCCTATCCGTCAGGATGGAGTGAAGACACGTAACTATGGCGGTTCAACTTATCTGGTTTGTGGTACTCGTGTAGCCGGTATGCCCCGTATGGGAACAACGAACGGTTGGTCCTGTATCTTTGCCCGTGCAGCAATGGTACAAAAGTTCTTCTCCAATCTCGAAGATGTGCCGATGCTGCCCGCCGATGTTGAAATTCCGACCAAAGGCTTAGATACAGATGAGCAGATCGATGCTTTCGATGCAGAACACGGCATCAGACAGAAGACATGATCAAAGCTGCCGGTGACGACCGTGCCTTGCTATACTCTGGTGTAGGAGGCGGCAGACGCAAAATTCAGACAGATGCGATCAGCGGATTCACCGATGGCTTGTCGATTGTAAAATGGCAGAATTACCGCTCTGACGGAAAACCCGTCAGCCATGCTACTTATCCTGACACAGATATTCCTTTGTTCCGTTTGGCAGAAGCATACCTGACACGTGCGGAAGCCATTTTCCGTCAGGGAGGAGACGCCACAGGAGACATCAATGAACTTCGCAAACGCGCCAACTGTACAAGAAAGGTACAGACCGTAACCGAACAGGAACTTATCGACGAATGGGCACGTGAATTCTATCTGGAAGGTCGCCGTCGTTCAGACTTGGTTCGTTTCGGTATGTTCACAACCAATAAATATCTTTGGGACTGGAAAGGTGGAGCAATGAACGGAACATCTGTCGCTTCATACTACAACAAATATCCTATCCCTGTATCGGATATAAACAATAACAGGAATATGTCACAAAATGAAGGCTATAAATAACCAAGAGTTCATCCTTATATAAAAGAATGCCATTATGAAAAAAATATCCAACATATTACTCGCTGTCACCTTCGCACTGCCTCTATTTACGGCCTGCGAAACAGACAATGACAGCAATCCGATCCTGAACGAACCCGATACATTCACGCTCAATACGCCCGCGTATGCAGCCAACAATGTATATGACCTGAAGAATGCCCAAACTGTAGAACTCACTTGTTCGCAACCGGACTACGGTTTTCCGGCAGCTACCACCTACACGGTACAAGCCTCATTTGAACAGGATTTCATAGAAGCGACAGATGAGAGCAAAGCCAACTATACAGTGTTGGAAAGCACCTCCCCGACAGCAAAGATCAATGTGGATGCTTCCGAACTCAACAATGCGCTTCTCGACTTGTGGACGGCCGTGAACGGAGAGCAGGCAGAACTCCCTACCGAACCGGTAGCTGTATATATCCGCCTGAAGGCCAACATCACAAGCAGTGGAAAAGGAGTATGTTTTTCCAATGTGATTGAGTTACCCAACGTTCTGATTTCCAAGAGCACCAGCTCATTGACACCTCCCAAGACAATGTTCATTGTAGGTTCTATGCTGGATACCGACTGGAAAGTATGGAAACCGATGGCAGGTGTCTACGGTATGGACGGTCAGTTCTATTCAATGATTTACTTCGATGCCAACTCCGAGTTCAAGTTCGGAACAAAGGAAAACGAGTATATCGGTATTAACGACAACCGCGTGACGGTTACCGACAAAGCCGGAGCAGGAGTCAGCGGCAGTGACAACTTCGTCGTAGAAAACGCCGGATGGTATCTCTTCTACGTCAAAGCGGCTGTCAAAGGGGATGATTATCAGTTTACCATTACTTTCTACCCAGCTGAAGTGTATTTGTTCGGTAACACAACCGGCGGTTCATGGGCATTCAACGACGAATGGAAGTTTACGGTTCCCGCCACCAAAGACGGTAACTTCGTATCTCCTGCCATGACTGCAAGCGGAGAAGTCCGTATGTGCTTCAAGACAGACCTCGACTGGTGGAGAACTGAGTTTACACTCCATGACGGTGAAATCTTCTATCGTGATTTCAACCTTATTGACAGTTGGACAGAAAAGGGAGACGGTTATTCCATACAGGTTCAGCCGGCAATGTGATCCATCTGAACTTCACGGCAGGTACAGGAGAAAAGAAGTAATTAACTTTAAAAAGAACGATTCATCATGAAAAAACATTTAATATACACAGGGATGTTTCTGGCAGCAATCGGATTTTCTGCCTGTAATGAAGATTTCAAGGACTGGCTGATCCCCAGTCCAATCCCCAGGAAGAGTCGGCGGGACAGTTGACTGCAACTTTCACAGCAGGCAAGGACGCCAGCATCGTCATGGACGCGGCCACAGCCGATTCCGTAGAAATCGCAAAGTTAAGCTCGACCACAGCCGAAGAAGGCAGTAAGATCGCTGTCAACTCTTTGACACTGAATGAGAATCACACCATTCCATTTTCCATGACGGAAGACCATGTCTTTAAAGTAGCCTTGGCACAACTGGACAGTGTGACGCAGGAAGCCTACAAAAGCCGTGCAAGCGTGGTACGTGAATTGAAAATCTCTATCAATGCTTCTGCCGTAACTCCTTCCGGTGAAGGTATTCAACTGGTGGGAAATGAAGTAAGCATCACCTTGCAGCCTGCCACAACTCCGGCTGTTGATCCCGACGGCTATTATATAGTCGGTGATTTCACAGGCTGGGACGGTAACAGTGCCCAACAGATGAAGAAGGACGCTCTCGATGAAAACCTGTATATACTGGAAGCAGAAATAGAAAGTACTTCGAACTTCAAGATTTTCCCGGCTTCAGCTATTAACGGAAACGACATAGACTGGACCAAAGCCTTGGGAAGTAGTGTAGATGGTGATGACTCCGGTGATAATTTTGTTAGCTGGACGAATGCAGGAGCCATTAATACAGCACTGGACGGTAAAATCAAAATCTCGTTCGATGCCTTCAACTACCGTTTTACAGTGAAAGACAACAGTGCGCCCACCGAACTTTACATGACTGGCAGCGCATACAACTGGGGAACTCCTGCCGGTGATCCGAATGCTTGGAAAGCACTTGTTCCGGTCAACGGAACGAAAGGAACTTTCTGGGGAATCTTCTATTTCGCTGCTAACGATCAGGTGAAATTTGCACCGCAAGCCAACTGGGGCAATGACTTCGGTTTTGTAGATGCTATCTCACAGGAATCCAAAGACCTTGCCGGATTATCGGACGAGGGCGGCAATTTGAAAGTCGGTATAGCCGGCTGGTACTTAGTATACGTCTCCGTTATCGGTGATGATAAAGTGATAGAATTTGAAAAGCCGAATGTATATCTGATGGGCGATACCTCATACAACGGTTGGGATGCGCAACTGGTAGAACAGGACTTATTTACCGTGCCCGGAACGGCTGATGGTGAATTTGTTTCTCCGGCATTCCTGAAAGATGGCGCAGTACGAATCTGCGTAAATCCGAAAGCTGTCTCTGCCGGCGACTGGTGGAAAACAGAGTTTATCATCTTCGACGGACAAATAGCTTATCGGGGCAACGGCGGTGACCAAGCTGCGGTACAAGGTAAAACCGGACAAAAGGTTTATCTGAACTTCGGCAACGGAACAGGCCGTATCGAATAATACTACAAGAAATCAAGGAAACAGGGAATGGCCGTCGCGAATACAATGAAATCGGGGCGGCTACTGTTTTTAAGAAACTACACTTATTGTCTTTAATACATCATCATTATGAATAAACATCTCCACTTTTTATCTCTTTTGTGGTTGTCAATGCTCATGGCATTCATGACCGCTTGCAGCGATGACAAAAATATCACCGACCTGCTCCGGAACCCGAACCGCCCGTCGAAGGGCAATGGACCGCACTTACCGCCTCTCCCGACACATGGGACGAGACCAAACGGGCAGACATCTCCTACCAATTACTGCTCTATTCCTTCGCCGACAGCGACGGAGACGGATATGGAGACCTGAATGGCGTCACCCAAAAGCTGGACTATCTCAACCAACTAGGCGTGAAAGCCTCTGGCTCTCTCCCATCCACCCCTGTATGTCTTATCACGGATATGACGTCACAGACTACACCAAAGTCAATCCGCAGCTCGGCACAGAAAGCGACTTCGACCGTCTGGTTACAGAAGCCCACAACCGAGGCATCAAGATTTATCTGGACTACGTAATGAACCACACCGGCACTGCCCACCCGTGGTTCACCGAAGCTAGTTCATCATCCGAAAGCCCGTATCGCAATTATTATTCTTTCTCTGAAGACCCGAAAACAGATATCGCAGCAGGCAAAATCGCCATGATCACCCAAGAAGGAGCAGCCGGATACAATGCCGCAGAATGGTTTCAGGTTTCTGACGAGACCGCTGCCGTGAAAGGACTGCTGAAATTTACACTGGACTGGAGCAACGCACCTTCCCCCATCCTTGTCGTTTCCACAGGCACCAAAGCAGACGAGGATAATCCAGACACAGGTACCGACAACGCCAAATACTTATACTACGGAGAAGACATCTGTAAAAAGTTTTATGACAAAGGAAACAACATCTATGAACTCACCGTCGACTTTGAGTCCACTTGGGGGCTTCTGATCCGTACTAGCAATGCTTCTTTCTGGCCATCCGGAACAAAATACGGCGCCTCTTCCTCGTCCGAGAAACTCGCGCTGAACAAGGATTTCAAACTGACCAACGCCGGCAACCCTGCCAACATCATGTTCGACAGCCAGCAGATCACCTATTTCCATTCTCATTTCTGCACCGACTGGTTTGCCGACCTTAACTACGGCCCTGTAGACCAGGCAGGCGAATCACCGGCATATCAGGCAATAGCAGACGCCGCCAAAGGATGGATCGCCCGTGGTGTGGACGGCCTCCGCCTCGACGCCGTGAAGCACATCTACCACAGTGAGACCAGCGAAGAAAATCCTCGTTTCCTGAAAATGTTCTATGAAGATATGAACGCCTATTACAAACAAAAAGGACATACGGACGACTTCTATATGATAGGCGAAGTGTTATCGGAATACGATAAAGTAGCTCCTTATTATAAAGGTCTGCCCGCCCTTTTTGAATTTTCCTTCTGGTATCGTCTGGAATGGGGAATCAATAATAGTACCGGATGTTATTTTGCCAAAGACATCCTTTCTTACCAACAGAAATACGCCAACTATCGAAGCGATTACATCGAAGCAACGAAACTGAGTAACCATGACGAAGACCGTACATCGTCCAAGTTGGGTAAATCCGCCGACAAATGCAAACTGGCCGCCGCCGTCTTACTCACTTCCGCCGGACATCCTTACATCTATTACGGTGAAGAACTGGGACTTTACGGAACAAAGGATAACGGAGACGAATATGTGCGCAGCCCGATGCTATGGGGAGATAGCTACACTACCAACTACACAGACAAGACGGATGCCACCGTTTCGAAAAATGTGAAAACGGTAGCGGACCAACAAGCCGATACCCATTCACTTCTGAACATATATTTCTCCCTCACCCGATTGCGCAACACCTATCCGGCACTGGCAGAAGGAAATATGACCAAACATTCCGTCTACAACGAATCACAGGAGAAAGACTATAAGCCGATTGCCGCCTGGTATATGACCAAGGACAACGAGAAACTGCTTGTCATCCATAATTTCGGCGGAACGGCCATGCTACTTCCGCTGACAGACAAGATTGAGAAAGTATTGTTTGTGAATGGCGAAGCTCAACAAAATACAGACAGCGACAGTTACACCTTGAAATTGGAGGATACGCCTCTGTAGTATTCAAGTTGGGCAACTAAATACATCAAGACCACGTCTTCAGATTCATTTCATAAGAATAGAATAAATCTGAGAGTGGTCTTGACTTTTTCCGGTTTCTATCTATCTTCAAGAAACCTTATATCAATCGGAATTTCCACTTTTTAATGGAATAAGAATCAAACTTGTGTTTCTCCTTCTATATACTCTTCCAAAAATAGATTCTCCCCATCGAATACCGCATAGGAGAAATAGTTAATCCAGTCTCCAAGAATCAGCACACGGGAAGTAGCACTCAACATTAAATCCAGTTCAATGTGACGATGGCCATAAATGAAGAAGTTGATATTAGGATGACTCTTCAGATATTCTTTTGTATAAAGTACCAGATGTTCCTTATTCTCCCCCATGTAATCCGGTTCTTTGCCGTCCACCCGCTTTTCGCGGCTATGTTTTGCCCACGTCAAGCCCAATTCCACACTCCAACGGGGATGATGGCAGAAAACAGTGTCTGAAGTGTTGTACTGTGAAACATCCAGCGCAGCAACTTAAACTTCTTGTCCGGGTCACCCAGTCCGTCACCGTGAGCCAGATAAAACTCTTTTCCGTATATTTCGGTAGTCAATGCTTCACGGTGAATAATCACTCCACATTCTTTAGAAAGATAATCCCCACACCAGATATCATGGTTGCCGGTAAAGAAATGTACCTCCACTCCCATATCCGTGAGTTCGGAGAGCTTTCCTAAAAAGCGGGTGTATCCTTTGGGAACCACTAACCGGAATTCATACCAAAAATCGAACATATCTCCCAACAGGTAAACGGCAGAAGCTTTATGCTTGATACTGTCGAGGAAGTTCACCAAGCGCCGTTCCTGTGTACGTCCATGTTCTATGGCACGGGAACCAAGATGCGCATCGGAAAGGAAATAAACGTTCTTCATGAGTTTTGAGTTTAGAGTTATCAGTTTTATATTTTGAGCTATAAATTACAGGAATCCGAGTTCCAGTTTTGCTTCCTCACTCATCATATCTTTGTCCCATTCCGGTTCGAACACAAGGTTGATAGTGGCAGATGTCACTCCTTCCACCGATTCTACTTCTGGCGGATATCTTCCATGATGAAATCGGCTGCCGGACAGTTGGGAGCAGTCAGAGTCATATCAAGCGCCACTTCCCCATTGTCTGAGACGTCTATCTTATAAATCAGTCCAAGATCATATACATTTACCGGAATCTCAGGATCGTACACCGTCTTTAGCATGGCTACGATCTTTTCTTCTATTTTAAATTTTTCCATAGGGCTTTCCTTATTAATATGTATTGCAAAGATAAGAATAAATTTATTCAGAGCAGCCCTTCGTCGGCAAAACTGTAAAACTTATCCTCACAAACAATAACGTGGTCTATCAGGCGAATGTTCATTGTGTCGGCTGCCCGGCGGATGTGTTCCGTCAGCGTCCGGTCCGGTTGGCTGGGTTGGATATTTCCCGAAGGATGGTTATGCACTACGGCTATTTGCGTGGCTCTCTGCAGCAATGCTTCCCGAAGAATGGTACGTACATCCGTATACGTTCCGTCTATTCCGCCGGTGCTGATACGTACCTTATCGATCAGTCTCGTCGCCTGATTCAATAATAATACCAGAATTCTTCCTGTTCAAGGTCGCACATGACAGGCTGGAAGATGTCATAAATATCTCTTGAACAAGAGATGCGGGGGCGTTCTTGGATATTTTGCAGTTTCCGTCGCTTGCCGAGTTCCAGGGCAGCCATTACAGTGATGCTCTTTGCCGGTCCCATTCCTTTAAAACGGGAATAGTCGCAGACTTCCCACTTTGCCAAGGAGTTCAGATTGTTATCACAAGAGAGAAGCAAACGCCTCATCAGTTCGACAGCACTTTCTTCCGTATTTCCGGAGCCGATTAATATGGCGAGTAGTTCGGCATCACTCAATGCGGCTGCTCCTTTCTCCATCATCTTCTCCCGGGGACGGTCTTCCAGCGCCCACTGGTTGATGGATAGTTTGTGTTTGCTTTCCATGATCAAATCACTTACTTATAAAAATTCTTTTGAAACGCCTCGAATTCGTCCTTTCCTCTTATACAACGCTGCCACCATGCACGCCAGAATCCCGTTCCATAACCAATTAGTTGTATAAAGGAAGCAGTAATTGACAGCATTCCAATCCATAAACTGCGATTTCTGATTGTCGAATCCACGCAAACCACCAAGGAATAGAGCAGTAAGGGAAGAGGTGCTGCCAACATGGCGGCAAATCCTAAAAACAGAAGTGCCATCTCGCCTGTCGCACACCCGGGAACCGTTTTGGAATATAGTAGATAAAAAGCTAACAAAACGAGCCCCAACCCCAAAAGAGTCAGTAATAAAAGCAAAGAGACTCCCAGCGTGAACACTGCCGGTAGCAAATGCACCAATTTCAACGAATCGGGATATTTCTTATAAAGGTTAATGCGGGCAATGCCGGAGTTATGGACTTGCTTAAAGAACTTCTTCAATCTGTCCGACGTTTGTGATATACCCATGCGTCAGGGAAAAGACGACAAGTATAGCCACCTTTAAAAATACGGATACTGAAGTCGATATCTTCCCCGAAGCGCATTTTAGAGAATCCCCCCAAAGCTTCATACACTTCGCGACGAATCCCCATATTGAAGCTACGAGGATAAAACTTGTCCATCTTCTTTTTTCCGCCACGGATACCGCCTGTTGTAAAAAAGGAAGTCATCGAGTAGTTGATAGCTTTCTGAATATCCGTAAAAGAATCGTGCGCACGGTCGGGACCACCGAACGCGTCGGCAGGAGAAGCCTGAAGCTCCTTCTCTATCGCGTCAAAATATCCTTCGGGCAAAATGACATCAGAGTCCAGTATGATAAAATATTCTCCTTCGCTTCGCTCCGCTCCGTAGTTACGGGTCTGCCCCGGTCCGGAATTGGGTTTAGAGAAATACTTGATGTCCAACCGATCTGTATACCGATCTGCCACTTCCTTACAAGGGATGGATGAACCATCTTCAACAATAACTACTTCAAAATCTTTAAAACACTGTACAGTGAGACTTTGCAGCAATTCATCCACCTCATCGGGACGATTGTAAACGGGAATTATGACAGAATAGCGCATATCAATGAATTTATAAAATAACGATTTTGCGTAAATCCAATAAAACGAATATTGATTTGAAGCACAAAGTAAGGTAAAAAAAACGAGACTTATAAAAGAGTTAACAAAAAAGGCGACTTCATGATAAGCCGCCTTTTTTTTATTATCTCAGTTCTTCTTACTTTTTCAGAATATCCATTGTATCCGATGCAATCAACAACTCTTCATCTGTCGGAATCACTACTACTTTCACTTTAGAATCTGCAGTAGAAATAATAGCTTCCTCACCACGAACTTTTGCATTCACATTATTGTCCAGTTTAATACCCATGAATTCCATGTCTTTACAAACAGATTCACGGCATTCAAACTGATTTTCGCCTACACCACCTGTAAACAGAATGATATCTACACCGCCCAATGCCGCAGCATAAGCACCGATATATTTCTTAATACGGTAGTAGTACATCTTTTCAGCAAGGATGGCTCTTTTCGTTTCCGTTAGCACAAGCGGCCAGCAGTTCGCGCATATCGCTTGTACGCCGGAAATACCCAGTACGCCGCTCTTCTTGTTCAGCAGGTT
>ENA-OQIG01001208-OQIG01001208.1-human-gut-metagenome-genome-assembly--contig:-NODE-1208-length-11866-cov-1.956385_pt1 | contig 11866 bp, 17 predicted proteins | sample MGYA00242576_ERZ504741 | MGnify/ENA primary metagenome ERZ504741 (study PRJEB26092, sample SAMD00036436) | human gut metagenome | host: Homo sapiens | study: EMG produced TPA metagenomics assembly of... | reverse complement strand
GACCACCAGTACCTTTTTGGCTTGGCAGGCGCTTTTTCCGCAGCCGCCGTACCCGCTGCTTTGCCCCCGCCATTCTGGGCAGCCTGCTGTCCGCCGCAGGCCGTAACCGCCAGCAGAGACAGAGCCATGCAGACGATGGAAATCGCTTTTTTCCATCTCATGTTGTTTTCCTCCTTGTTCCTCTATGATTTTTCCTGCTGTTTTTCTCCAGATGGTACAGGAGATAATCCACATTGGTGAGTTTTTCCTGCTCCCGGTGGAGCTTTTTCAGGATTTCCTTCCGGTACTGACGGAGACACCGGCACTGGCACCGATCATTCTTTTCCTGGAGGATTTTCCGGATGGTCTCTTCCGAACAGCCGGCCGCCTGGAGCACTTCCTGGCTCAGAGTCGTCTTTTTGAAACTCTCCGCCTCCTTCTCATTCATTTCCATATACTTCTTTGGCATACCGGAAGGCTGCCCAGGCTTTGGGCCAGCCGGCGTAGAACCCCAGCTGGGTAATGGCCTGGACCATTTCCTCCCGGGTTACTCCGTTCTTTTTAGCGGTGGCCATGTGGTACTGGAGGGAACTGTCCGTGAGCCCCTGGGCAATGAGCGCCGTCACTGTCACCAGGCTCCGGTCGTGGAGGCTCAGCTTGTCGTTGGCGCTCCACACCTCTCCAAAAAGGATGTCATCGTTGTAGCGGGCAAAGTCCGGGGCAAAATTCCCCAGCTGATCCCGTCCTGCGGTTTGCACGATTTTGACCGTTTTTTTGTTTCATTTTCCATGCTGCTGCCTCCCAAAATGTATGCCCACGCAAGTCGTCATGACCAGGGACAGTGCGAGTCCAGCAAATTGTTTCATGCGTTCGTCCATCATGATTCCTCCTTCGGGTTATCTCCTGGATGTATCATAGCAAATCCGCTCTTTCATATTAAATGCTTATCGTTCATCCATGGCAATAAGTAAAATGTATGAAAAAGGAAGCTTACAAAAGTGCCAGAATATCTTCAGCCGCCAGCTGGGGCGTCAGATGGTTCTCTTCCGCCAGCCTGGCGTAGTCATAGCGGTCATAGAAGGCCTTGGGGATGCCGAAATTCAATATGCGCATATCCGTTTTGCCATAATAGCTGGCGATCTTTTCTCCGAAGCCACCGGCCAGACAGCCATCTTCCATGGTTGCAACGACAGTATGATCTTTCCGCAGCTCTTCCAGGAGTCTGTATCGAGGCCGGTGAGATAGCGGGGATTGATGACCGTGGCGTCGATACCGCGAGACTGCAGTTCCTTTGCCGTCTGTTCTGCCAGGCCGTAGAAATTGCCGGCACCCAGGAGAGCCACCTGGGAACCTTTATGGGTCACGGCAAAACGGTTCAGCTCCCTGTAATCCTTTTCGGCTTTCACTGGATAGAGGGAACCATTTTCATAGACCGGTACAGGCACCCGGATAGCCACAGGATGAGTTTCCTGTGCGATGGCCCAGCCAGCATTGCCTTATATTCTTCCAGGGTTGCAGGCGCCAGATACACCAGGTTCGGGATGTTGCTCAGCAGCGGGATATCATAGAAGCACAGATGGGTTACATCATTCATGCTGTACATGGATGCCCCGAACACCAGGAACGTGGCCGGGTTGTGATTCACGCACACATCCTGGGACAACTGGTCGTACGTGCGCTGGAAGAATGTGGCATAACTGGCGAAGACGGGATGCATGCCGCCTTTGGCAAGCCAGAAGCCATGGAGACAGCCTGTTCTTCGGCAATGCCACATCGATGTACTGGCTGCCTGCTTCTTTCCGGCGTTCCGGCGTAAAGCCATGACCATGGTACAGCAGCCGTCATAGCACCAGTTTCGGGTCCTTTTTCATCTGCTGCAGCAGGAAAGCAGCAGTGGCTTCACCGTACCTGTCCGTGTAGGGTTCCCTGACCTCGCCCGTTGCCAGGTCGAAGCATATGCCAGTGCCAGTCTTCTTTGTTCTTTTCTGCCGGGGCATAGCCCTTGCCCTTCTGGGTGACAATGTGCACCACCACAGGATGGTCAATATCCCTGACTTCCTCAAACGCACGGATCAGGCTTCCACATCATTGCCGTCGGCCACGAAACGGTAGTCCAGCCCGAAGGCACGGAACAGATTGTCCGCTGCCTGCCCGTTGGTTTCCCGGAGTTTCCTGATGCCCTTGTACATGCCGCCGTGATTTTCTGCGATGGACATGTCATTGTCATTGAAGACCACGATGAAATTCGTGCCCAATTCCCCCACGGTATCCAGCCCTTCAAAGGCCATGCCGCCGGAAAGGGAACCGTCGCCGATGACGGCAATGATGTTCTCTTTGCCGCCCTGCAGGTCACGGGCCTTGGCCAGACCGCTGGCCAGGGAAATGGAGGTGGACGTATGGCCCACGTTGAAGAAGTCGTGTTCACTTTCGTCAGGATTCGTATAGCCGGACACATCATTGTAATGAGCCGGGTCCGTATAAGCCTGCATGCGTCCGGTCAGCATCTTGTGGGGATAGGACTGGTGGGACACGTCATAAACGATTTTATCCTTCGGCGAATCGAATACGGTATGCAAAGCAACTGTCGCTTCCACAATGCCCAGGTCCGGGCCCACGTGGCCCATATGGACACTGGCCCGCTCCAGCATCGCCTTCCGCATTTCGTCGATCAGTTCCTGCCGTTCCTGGGGATTCAATTTTTTCAAGTCTTCCGGTCCCTTGATTTTTTCTAACATCAGTATTCTCCTCTCATTTTTCTTTTGCATCGTCGTAATTGTGTACCTTCGTGCCGCCAGCGTATCATTTTTCCTTGATGGTCACGTTGCCTGGCTGTAGCTGTAAAATCTGTTTTTTCTCTCATGTTTTCTCGTTGTACAGGGACGTAACCCGTGGATGCTTTTCATCCCAGCCACCCAGCCATAGACCTATTGATGGTCTGAGCCATGATTTGTTTCATGTTCCAGTCTCCGTGGATCCCGTCCAGGGAAAGTTCCGTGGGCAGGTCCTCCCCGGTTCCAAAGGGGGCCGCCACATCGATGTGGTCCCGGCTGCGGATATAGGCATTGACCTGGCAAAAGACTGACGCCAGTTGTCCGCCGTGAGTTCGTCAAAGGCCTTCTGGATGTTGGCCGGATTGAGGGGTGGCAGGGTAAGATAGATGGGATGGATGCCCAGTGCTTCCGCCTTTTGCCCTATTTCTTCCAGATCCCGGATCACCTCTTCCGCCGACACCCCGGCACGGAGGCTGTTGGTGCCACCCATGATCAGCAGGTATTTCAGATGGAAGGGGCGCACATCCCGGTCGAACCGTTCCACCATCATGGCGCTGGTATCTCCGCTTTCCGACTGAGTGGCTCCCGGATTCCCGGTATAGGCATAGACATGATACAGCAACAGTGAACCGTTGGTATCCTGCATCCGGCTTCGGGGGACCGGTGCATTCCGTTCCACTTTCTGCAGACTGCTCTGAACTGCTACAGCCTGGGAATAATTCCCAAGGGTCGCCCATCCAGGTCAAAAGCCCGCACCCGGTAATAGAGCACACCGGTGGTCTGTTTCTTCCGGAGTTTCTCCATGGGCAGCAGGGCCTGGGCAGAATAAATCCGACTGTTCCGGTACAGAGCCCCGGCGGCTTCCCGGGCGGAATCCAGATCGAGAGGAATCCCATCCAACACTTCCAGTTCATAGCGGACCGCATCCAACTGTTCCGCCAAGTGAGCAGTCCCAGGTCCGCCCGGTCCACTTCCAATGCTGCCTGCCGGTTCTGAGCCGCCACAGGGGAAAAGCCGACCACCCGACGCACCGTACAGGAGCTGGCCAAAATCACCGGGATAGCCGCCAGAGCCAGAAAGCTCATGCCCAGTGCCTTCTTTTCCAGACTGGTCACTATGTTTTTTGCCATGATGCTTCCTTCTTTCTTTGTTCATCAAGGTCCTTTTATTGTCTTTTCTCCAGATGGTACAGGAGATAATCCACATTGGTGAGTTTTTCCTGCTCCCGGTAGAAATTGGCAGAAGTTCCTTCCGGTACTGGCGGAGGCAGCGGCACTGGCACCGGTCACTTTTTTCCTGGAGAATCTTCCGGATGGTCTCTTCCGGACAGCCGGCCGCCTGGAGCACTTCCTGGCTCAGGGTAGTCTTTTTGAGACTTTCCGTCCCCTTCTCCTTCATTTCAGCCTGCCATATTCTGCCGGATCCACCGCTTCGCACCATTCATTGCTGGTGCCTTCTCCAGGCACTTCCAGAGCCAGATGCTGGAAGGCGGAATCCGGAGCCGCCCCGTGCCAGTGCTTCACTTCCGGAGGAATGTTCACCACATCCCCGGCTTTCAGTTCCTGGGCCGGCTTTCCCCATTCCTGGTAATAGCCCCGTCCGGCGGTGACGATGAGGATCTGTCCGCCTCCGTTGGCTGCATGGTGGATGTGCCAATGATTCCGGCAGCCCGGTTCAAAGGTCACCACCGCTGTGACCACCAGCTGGAGGGTCAGTATGTTCAAATAGCTCTTTCCATCAAAATATTGGGCGATACCCTGTATTTTCTTTTCCCAGGGCAAAGGGGCTCGTTTTTTCCAGTTCCTGCAGATCCATATGATCGACTCCTTTCCTGTCATGGTTGTATTGTATTCCATCTTCTTACGGATGTATAATGCTTATAACAAGTAGTTGAAAATACATTTTTCCTATTGCAGGAGGAAATCATGGAAATCCGTACCCTGAAATATTTTCTGGCGGTGGCCCGGGAGCAGAACATGACCGAAGCCGCCAATGTACTGTTCGTCACCCAGCCCACCCTGTCCCGACAGATGGCGGATCTGGAAAAGGAACTGGGAAAGAAGCTCTTTGTCCGGACCAACCGGAGTACCACCCTGACGGAAGAAGGGATGCACCTGCGCCAGCGGGCGGAAGAGATCCTGGCCCTGGTGGACCAGACCAAAGAAGAGATCCGGGAAGACGACATGGACCTTTCCGGCGGCATACGGATCGGTGCCGGAGAAACCCGGGCCATGCACTGGGTCACCGACACCTTCGCCGAACTCCATCAGGAGTATCCCCATCTGACCATCGAGCTGTTCACCAACAACGCAGACGGAGTCCAGAGCGCCTGGAACACGGACTGCTGGATTTCGGACTGTTCATCGAACCCTTCAACCCGGAAAACTACAACTTCCTCCGTCTCCCGGAACCGGACCAGGTGGCATCGTTACCAGCCTCCACAGCCCCTGGGCTCACCTGGAAAAAGTGACCCCCAAAGAGCTCCAGGCCATGCCCCTTCTCATTTCCTCCCGGACCACCCAGAAGACCTTTGATCTTTCCCGCTGGTCCGGTGGCCAGGTAACCCTGGAAACTCTCTGTGTGGCAGGCCGCTTCGACCTGATTGTCAATGCTTCCCTGTTGGTCCGTACCGGTCAGGTAAATGCCCTGGGCCTGGACCATCTGCTGCAGATCGAAACCCAGGGCCTGAAGTTCATCCTCTGGATCCTCCCTCGTCCGTCGCAGCCTGGTGCCTGGAAGAAATTCCGGCTCCTGTCCCGTTCCAGTCAGGTGTTCCTGGACCGGTTAAAGCAAAAACTTTCTGATTTTTCCCATTGACAAAGGTATATGAAAAGTGTACTATTGAGCTGTAAAAAGATAGAATTATTATTAAAATAATTTTATTTTTAAGTTGTTCTGTTATAACCTGAAGGAATCTGTCAATCAATTTTCCCAAACAGAGGAGGTACGCGTATGTTATTCACCACCACACAGGAACATGAAGAATTTCGTGCCAAGGTCCGGGGCTTCGCGGAAGCCAAGATCAAACCCATTGCGTTCATGCTGGACAAGGAAAACAAATTCCCTGATGAACAGGTTAAGGAAATGGGCGAACTGGGATGGATGGGCATCCCCTTCCCCAAAGAATATGGCGGTGCCGGGCTGGACTACATCAGCTACGCCATTGCCGTGGAAGAACTGGCCCGGGTGGACGGGGGCGCCGGGTTATCCTCTCCGCCCATGTGTCCCTGGCTCCTACCCCATCTTCGCTTTCGGCACGGAAGAACAGAAACGGAAATACCTGGTTCCCCTGGCTTCCGGGAAAAAGATCGGGGCTTTCGGCCTGACCGAACCCAATGCCGGGTCTGACGCCGGGGAAACGGAAACCACCGCGGAATTCGATGGTACCCACTGGATCCTCAACGGGAACAAGATCTTCATCACCAACGCCGGCAAAGCCGACACCTATGTGGTGTTCGCCGTGACGGAACCGGGGAAGGGCACCCGGGGCATCAGCGCCTTCATCGTGGAAAAAGGCATGCCCGGGTTCACCTTCGGGGACCATTATGACAAACTGGGGATCCGCTCCTCCGCCACGGCGGAACTGATCTTTAACAATGTGAAGCTGCCCAAGGAAAACCTGCTGGGCAAACGGGGCCAGGGCTTCAAGATTGCCATGGCCACCCTGGACGGGGGCCGGATCGGCATTGCGGCCCAGGCACTGGGGATTGCCCAGGGTGCCTATGAAGCGGCCCTGAACTATTCCAAGGAACGGATCCAGTTCAACGCCCCTATCTGCCAGAACCAGGGTGTTTCCTTCAAGCTGGCGGATATGGCCACCAAGCTCCGGGCCGCCCGGTTCCTGGTGTACAGCGCTGCAGAACTGAAACAGGAACACCAGGATTACGGCATGGAAAGTGCCATGGCCAAAATGTATGCTTCCGATGCGGCAGTTTCCATCACCAATGATGCCCTGCAGATCTTCGGCGGCACCGGCTACCTGAAGGGCATGGATGTGGAACGGTTCTACCGGGATGCCAAGATCACCACCATCTACGAAGGTACCAACGAAATCCAGCGGGTGGTCATCGCCTCCCACATCACCGACAAGATGTCCGTGGCCAAACACGGCGGCGCTCCCAAGCAGAATGCAACCATCACCGGTGCCCGGAAGAAACAGATCTTCAAGGACGGCACCCCGGAAGAACAGGTGGCAGCCCTGGTGGATGCCCTGAAGGGTGACGGCTATGACTTCACCGTAGGCATCCCTCTGGATACCCCCATCTCCGATGCAGAACGGGTGGTCAGCGCCGGCAAGGGCATCGGCGAAAAGGCCAACATGAAACTGATCGAAGACCTGGCCCGCCAGGCCGGTGCTGCGGTAGGCTCCTCCCGTCCTGTAGCAGAAACCCTGCAATATGTTCCCATCGACCGGTATGTGGCATGAGCGGCCAGAAATTCAACGGCAACCTGTATATTGCCTGCGGCATCTCCGGGGCAGTCCAGCACCTGAAGGGCATCAAGAATGCCACCACCATCGTGGCCATCAACATCAATGCCGGTGCCCCCATCTTCAAGAACTGCGACTACGGTATCGTGGGCGATGTGAAGGTGATCCTGCCGCTTTTGGCCAAGGCTCTGAACAACGGCCAGCCCAAGAAACCCGCTCCTCCCATGGTCAAGATGAAGAGACCTCTGATCCTGAAAGACATGCCGGAAGGCCGTTATGTCTGCAAGGGCTGCGGTTATGAATACAACCCGGATCTGGCGACCCGGATGCGGATGTGAAACCGGGAACCAAGTTCCAGGATCTGCCGGAAGACTGGGTATGCCCGCTGTGCAACTCCGCCAAGACTGAATTCGTACCCGTAAAGTGAGAAAAGGAGCATAACTATGGAATGTGTAAGAAAATTAACCAATGACTTATACTGGGTGGGGGCGGATGACCGCCGGCTGGCACTGTTCGAAAACATCCATCCCATTCCCCGGGGCGTTTCCTACAACTCCTATCTGCTGCTGGACGAAAAGACCGTGCTGTTCGACACTGCGGACTGGTCCGTGTGCAAGCAGTTCCTGGAAAACGTGGAAGGGGTCCTGAAGGGCCGGAAACTGGACTACCTGATCATCAACCATGTGGAACCGGACCATGCGGCTTCCATCGAGGAAGTGCTGCTCCGTCACCCGGAAACCACCGTGATCAGCAATGAACAGGCCTTCACCCTGATGGACCAGTTCGGTTACCGGGTGGAAGGAGAAAAACAGATTGTGGTGAAGGAAGGCGACACCCGGAAATTCGGGAAACACACCATCGCCTTTGTGGCCGCTCCCATGGTCCACTGGCCGGAAGCCATGGTTTCCTTCGACCTGACACCGGTACCTGTTCTCCGCCGATGCCTTCGGTTCCTTCGGAGCCCTGGGCGGCCGTATCTTCAATGATGAAGTGGATTTCGACCGGGACTGGCTGGATGATGCCCGCCGATACTACACCAACATCGTGGGCAAATACGGTCCCTTCGTCATGGACCTTTTGGGCAAGGCCAGCCAGCTGGACATCAAGATGATCTGCCGCTCCACGGGCCGGTATGGCGGAACAACATCAAATACATCGTGGACAAGTACATCCACTGGGCCACCTATGAACCGGAAGAAAAAGGCGTGCTGCTGGTCTATGCCTCCATGTACGGCAACACCGAAAGCACCGCTTCCGTGCTGGCAGCCAAGCTGGCGGAAAAGGGCATGACCAATATCGCCATGTACGATGTATCCAAGACGGACATTTCCTACCTGATCTCCGATGCCTTCAAATACAGCCATCTGGTGCTGGCTTCGGTGACCTACAACCTGGGGATCTATCCCAAGATGCTGAACTTCCTGGAAGACATGAAGGCCCTGAACCTGCAGAAACGGATCGTGGGCATCATCGAAAACGGATCCTGGGCCTGCACTGTAGGCGGACTCATGACGGAATTCCTGGAAAACAACATGAAGGCCATGACCGTCCTTCAGGACGGGGTGACCATCAACTCCCGGATGACCGGAGGCCAGGAACGGAGTATGAATGACCTGGTGGATGGGATTTTGAATTCCATGAAAGAGGCGTAAAAAAAGGTGCTGCACAAAATGTGCAGCACCTTTTTTGTCAGCTGGCCGTTGACCGGGGCGCGTTCCGCGCCCTCTTTTCTATTCCCCCAACTTCAGGCTGGGGTCGGCGTTCAGGTCCAGGTTGGCGAAATCGTGATACAGGTACTGGTAATACCCCCGTACCCCGATCATCACCGCGTTGTCGGTGCACAGGATGGGCGTGGGATGGACCAGCTGGGCCCCCACGGCCTGAGCTCCCCGGGCCAGAGCCTCCTGGAGGCATCGGTTGGCGGACACCCCGCCGGCCAGAACGATTTTCTTCAGTCCCGTGGACTGGAGGGCTTCCTGGCTTTTCTTCACCAGCACATCCACAATGGCCTGCTGGAAGGAAGCCGCCACATCTTCCCGGCGGAACCCGCTTTTCCGCTGTTCTTCCGTATGGATGTAGTTGATCACGGCACTTTTCAGGCCGCTGAAGCTGAAATCGAAGCATCCGGCAGGAGGGGCCGGGGGAAATCCACCGCCTGGGGATTCCCGTTCCGGGCCAGCCGTTCGATCTCCGGTCCGCCAGGATAGGGCAGCCCCATGAACCGGGCGATCTTGTCAAAGGCCTCCCCGGCTGCATCGTCCCGGGTCTGGCCCAGGAGACGGAAGGTGTTGTAGTCCTCCACCACCAGCAGGGAGGTATGGCCCCCGCTGACCACCAGGGCCAGGAACGGCGGTTTCAGGTCCGGATCTGCCAGGAAATTGGCGAATACATGGCCTTCCAGATGGTTCACCCCGATGAGCGGCTTGCCGCTGCCCAGTGCCAGTCCTTTGGCTGCAGAAAGGCCCACCAGAAGCGCCCCCACCAGCCCCGGTCCGTAGGTCACCGCAATGGCATCCACGTCCTGGAGGGTCATTTCCGCATCGGTGAGAGCCTTGTGGATCACCGGCATCACATGTTCGATATGCTTCCGGGAAGCGATTTCCGGCACCACCCCGCCGAATTTCCGGTGGACCAGGATCTGAGTGGACACCACATTGGACAGCACATCCCGTCCGTTGCGGATCACCGCGGCAGCGGTTTCATCACAGCTGCTTTCGATTCCCAATATATTGATTGCTTTTTCCGTCATAATCTCCTCGTTTCACAGGTCCCGGCGCATGAGCACCGCCGCTTCCCCGTTGTCTCCGTAATACCCGGGCCGCCGGCCGCATTCCGTAAATCCCAGATGGTCATAGGTCCGCCGGGCCGGGGTGTTCCCCTCCCGGACCTCCAGGGTCATTTCCACGGCCTCCAGCTTCCGGGCTTCCGCCACCATGGCTTCCACCAGGGCCAGCCCCAGCTTTTCTCCCCGCCGCCGGGGATCCACTGCCAGCCTCATCACCTGGGCTTCTCCGGCCACTAGCCAGAAGCCCCCGAAGGCCACCGGCACCCCCATTTCTTCCAGGGCAATATAATGGCTGAGCCGGCCTTCCAGCTCATCCCCCAGGTGTCTTCCGTCCAGGCTTCCGCAAAAGACCCTGCATCCAGGGGCAGCAGCCAGGACAGATCTTCCCGGACAAGGGGCCTTACCGTCCTTCCGGATGTCTCTTTTCCCATAATTCCTCCGCTTCTGACCGGCGGATGTAGAAGGGGTCCATGCCGAAATAGCTGTGGAGATTCCCGCCGGGCACGTACCGGGCCGCTCCCAGGATGGCCACGGAAGACCCTCTGGCAGCCGGCGCTTTCCGGAGCCAGGGTCACCCGGTCACAGGCTTCCGTCCCGGAAACCCGGTGACATTCTCCCATGAGGATGGCCGGCTGGTCCCCCTCCTGGAGCCGGGCCGCCAGTTCCTTGCCGGGAACGATCTGCACCGGCTCGGTTTCCACCAGATGGTCCCGGTCCCAGACATAGCTGCCCACGTACAGGTTTCCCTTCTGGCATCCAGCACCGGAGTCAGCCGCACCCCGGCCACCGGCAGGTTGTAGGCGATGACTTCCAGGGTATCCACCGCCGTCAGGGGCAGGTTCAGGGCGTAGGCCATGGCTTCTGCGGTGGCCATGCCGATCCGCAGCCCGGTAAAGGAACCGGGGCCCCGGCTGACGGCGATCAGTTCCAGGTCTTCTTTTTTCACCCGGGCCAGTTTCAGCAGGGTTTCCAGCTGGGGCACCAGCCTTCTGAATGGGTGAGCCCCACATTCACTTCCAGCTCCCCAGGATTTTGTTTCCGTCACAGACGGCCACGGAGCATACCCGGGTCGCGTATCGATTCCCAATGTCAGCACGATTTCAACCTTCCTGGTCCTTCTGGCCAACAGGGCCCGGACCAACTCTTCATATGGTTTGCCGTGAGGGAGCAGTTCCACCTTGCGGCCTTCTCCTTCACGGGTCAGTTTCAGTTCCAGATTCTCTTCCGGCATGGCATCCGGAAACAGTTCCGCCCATTCGATGAAGGTGACCCCGTCTCCCCCGGCATATTCAGAAAACCCGATGTCTTCCAGTTCTTCCGGCCAGTTGATCCGGTACAGGTCAAAATGCTTCACGTTCAGCGTCTTCCCGTGATACACATTCATCAGAGAAAAAGTGGGAGAGGTCACTTCCTGGGGCGGTACCCCCATGGCCACGGATGCGGCTGTCACCAGACAGGTCTTTCCCGTGCCAAATCTCCGTTGAGCAGGATCACATCCCCGTTCCGGCACAGGCTCCCCAGTTTCCGTCCCAGGCTTCCGTAGCCGCTTCATCGGCACAATAGACCGCTTCTGCCATACAAACACCGCCTTCCCGTTCATTGCAATTTATAATTATAGCATAAAAAGGTAGTGTGAAAATGACCTTTCACACACCCTTATCAGCGGTCAGCTGTCAACGGCAATAGTCGTATAAATCGTTCCCGCAGGGGCGACAGGCCCGGTCGCCCGCCAAATCAGCAGCTGACCATGTGTTTTGCGGGGCGGCCGGCCTGCACCCCTCGTATAATAAAGTTGTACCAGATATTCCCTTTTAAAATGAATTACGGTACGATTAGAATGGAGCTGTGGATCGGTTGCGCCCCCTACCGCTTGACGGTTTTCGTAGAGTCCGACCACAGACT
>ENA-OQIG01001207-OQIG01001207.1-human-gut-metagenome-genome-assembly--contig:-NODE-1207-length-11884-cov-1.892660_pt1 | contig 11884 bp, 14 predicted proteins | sample MGYA00242576_ERZ504741 | MGnify/ENA primary metagenome ERZ504741 (study PRJEB26092, sample SAMD00036436) | human gut metagenome | host: Homo sapiens | study: EMG produced TPA metagenomics assembly of... | reverse complement strand
CTGTTCTATATCCTTATAATCCATATTCGTCAATTTTTAAATACCTTTGTTTTACTTTTTGTCTGGCTCTGAAGAGGTTCACTTTCACTTGTTCCTCTGTCAGATTCAGAAGGGTTGCAATTTTCTTATAGCTTTCACCTTCAATGTCCCTCAGTTGCATGATAAGCCGCTGTTTTTCGGGAAGTTCGTTCACCAGTCTATTGATAATGTTCATTTTCTCATCATGAACCAACTGGTCATACGGACTGTTTGCATCAGGTTCTTCCTCCATTTCGGGGGTGATTTCCACATTCTGAGCTTCTTTCTTCTGGCTCCGGTCTATAGCCAGATTCTTTGCCACTATCAGGCAATAGGCTTCAACCGATTCAAATTGCGACCACTCATCACGCTTGTTCCACACCCTTATCATGGTGTCCTGAACGACATCCTCGGCTTCTGCCCTATCCAGGGTTATTCTGAGCGCCAGTCGAAAGAGTTTATCCTTCAACGGCAAAATATCGTTTCGGAAGCTGATCTCTTGCATCTCTATAATAATGACGGGCTGGGATACGAAAAGTTACAGACGCCATTACTTTTTTTGAATTATTTTTTTATCCGCGTTCCTTCGTTGTCTTTAATCGCTGATGCTAAGGTAATTACAACTTCTGTAACTCCTGCATTAATTGCTTCAAAAGAATTCTCCAACTTAGGAATCATGCCACCTTGAATAACGCCGTCAGCAACGTATTGTTCGAATTCGGCACGGGTAATCTCAGGGATCACACTATCGTCATCATTCTCGTCACGCAGCACACCTTTCTTTTCGAAGCAGTACACCAGCGTCACGTCAAACAGCGCCGACAAAGCCTTTGCCGTCTCTCCGGCAATGGTATCCGCATTTGTATTCAGCATATTACCTTGACCATCGTGTGTCAACGGTGCCATCACGGGCACCACTCCTTTATGAATCAGATCAGCCAGCAAAGAAGCATCTACCTTCTCCACATCGCCCACGAAACCATAATCAACCTCTTTCACCGGACGCTTTACCGATCGGATCACATTCATATCCGCCCCAGTCAGTCCAAGAGCGTTCACTCCACGGGCCTGCAACCCGGCAACAATATTCTTGTTTACCAGACCACCATACACCATCGTTACCACTTTCAACGTTTCCGCATCGGTAATACGACGACCATTTACCATTTGCTTTCAATACCTAGTTGTGCGGCAATCTTTGTTGCCGAGCGACCGCCGCCGTGAACCAGCACTTTATGTCCGCTGATGGCGGCAAAGTCATTCAACAACTGAAGAAGGGTGGCTTCCTCTTCTACGATTTTTCCACCCACCTTAATTACAGTTAGTTTTTCCCTCATTTTTTATTCAATTCTAATAAGTTTGCCGAATGGAGAACTCAGCTCCGGCACCTTGTCGGTTATTCTAAGTAAGTATAGCCGTAAAGTCCCGAACGATAGTTGGACAGAAACTCTTTACCCTCTTCCAATGATATCTTTCCTTCTTTTACAGACTTGGTCACCCATGTTTCAAGGTACGTACCAGTTTTTTAGGATTATATTGTACGTAATCCAACACTTCCGCTACTGTCTCACCATCAATAATCTGTTCGATATTATATCCCTTTTCATTCACAGAAACGTGAACAGCATTCGTATCTCCAAACAGATTATGCATATCTCCCAGAATCTCCTGATAAGCTCCGACCAGGAAAACAGCCAGATAGTAAGGTTCTGTTTTCTTCAGACTATGCACAGGCAGATAATGAGCCACATTCCGGGTAGAAATGAAATTTGCAATCTTTCCGTCCGAATCACAGGTGATATCCTGCAGGGTAGCCGAACGCTCCGGCTTCTCATCCAACCGCTGAATAGGCATAATCGGAAATATCTGATCAATCGCCCAAGAGTCGGGCAAGGACTGGAACAATGAGAAATTACAAAAATATTTATCCGCCAGCAACTTGGACAATCCCCGGAATTCATCCGGCGCATGTTTCAAGCCTCCGGCGATCTGATTAATTTCCCGCGTAATGGACCAATACAAACGCTCGATCTGAGCACGGGTCTTCAAATCCACAATACCATGACTGAACAAGTCGAGCGCTTCTTCCCGAATCTGTTGTGCATCATGCCATGCTTCCAGCATCTTATTCTGGTTCAACGAATCCCAGATACTGTACAGTTCCTGCACAAGCTCATGTGCATCCGGAGCGATTTCCTCTTCATCATCCATTCCGGAAGAGTAGCTGTTTCGAGCACCTCGAAGATCAAGACAGAGTGATGAGCCGTCAATGCCCGTCCGCTCTCGGTAATGATGTTCGGATGCGGGATTGCCGTTTTTATCGCTGACATCTACCAATGTAGAAATGGAGTCATTCACATATTCCTGAATAGAATAGTTTACACTACCTTCACTATTGGAAGAACGGGTTCCGTCATAATCAACGCCCAGTCCGCCGCCGATGTCCACAAACTCCACATTGAATCCCATAGAGTGAAGCTGCACGTAAAATTGAGAAGCTTCGCGCAAAGCCGTCTTAATGCGACGAATCTTCGTCACCTGGCTGCCAATATGGAAATGAATCAGTTTCAGGCAATCTTTCAAGCCCTTGCTTTCCATAAAGTCAAGCGCTTCGAGCAGTTCGCTGGAAGTCAGACCGAACTTGCTGGCATCACCGCCCGATTCTTCCCATTTTCCACTGCCGGAAGAAGCCAGTTTAATACGAATACCGATATTGGGCTGCACATTCAACTGCTTCGCCATTTTGGCTATCAGTTTCAGTTCGTTCATCTTCTCTACTACGAGGAAGATACGTTTGCCCATCTTTTGGGCAAGGAGTGCCAGTTCGATATAACTTTCGTCTTTATAGCCGTTACAAACAATCAATGAGTCAGAATCCGTATTGACGGCAATCACCGCATGAAGTTCCGGTTTGGAACCGGCTTCCAGTCCGAGATTGAATTTCTTTCCGTGGCTGATAATCTCTTCTACCACAGGACGCATCTGGTTGACCTTAATGGGATAGATGATAAAATTCTCGGCTTTGTACCCGTACTCTTCGGCAGCCTGCTTAAAACAGGAAGACATCTTTTCAATACGGTTGTCCAAAATATCCGGGAAACGCAACAGCATGGGAGATGCCACATCCCGCAATTGTAACTCGTCAACCAGTTCCTTCAGGTCGACGGTCACTCCATCTCTCCGCGGTGTAACAACAACATGACCTGCGTCATTAATACTAAAGTACGAAGTACCCCAACCCGTAATGTTGTAGAGTTCTTCAGAATCTTCAATACGCCACTTTCTCATTTTCTGTTATTCAGTGTTTTTAGTAAATAATTGGATGGCAAAAATACAGATTTATCTACAGGCTGCCAATTAATTGGATATTATTTCTTCCAATTGGTTTATATAACCGGTCTTAATTTATAATTCCAGCAGTTCCTGCAGACGTTGCACAGATGATTCAATCTGCCAGCGGTCTTCCAGTTCGTCCGCATTAAAGATATATTGCGCCTGCGTATAAAAAGGTGCGCGCTTTTCAAGCGCCTGAATGATGAAATCCATTAATTCATCATCTTCCTTTCCCTGAAGAATGGGACGTTGCTGCTTGGCAATACGCAAGCGTCTGAACAGCACATCGGGATGTACATTCAAGAAAACGGTTTTCCCCGTCCGGTTCATAAACTCCATATTGTCATAAAAGCAGGGTGCTCCCCCGCCTGTAGAGATAACGACGTTCTCAAACTCAGCTACCTCATGAAGCATATTTCTTTCCAACTCTCGAAATCCGGCTTCCCCCCGTTCCGTGAATAGTTCTCCGACAGTTTTATGAAAACGTTCTTCGATATACCAGTCAGATCAATGAACGGGACATTCAGTTTGCGGGCAAAAGCCTTGCCCAAAGTAGTTTTTCCGGCACCCATATAGCCGGTAAGGAAGATACGAACCATAAATGATTAATTTTGCTCACAAAATTAATCATTTAATGAATAATGAAGAATGATTCTCTATTATTTAAAAACTTTTATCCGTTCTTCCAGTGGCTGGAACTCTTTTTCTCCCGGCTTATTGACGGCACTCCAAACGGCATTTCCGCAATCAGATGCCAATGTGCAGGCAAATTCCATGCCCGACGCACTCATCATCAATCAACGGATTATAATGTTGCAAGGAAGCACCGAAGCCACATCTTCAAGCATGACCCAAACAGCCAGCTGATGCATCGCTGAGGTTTGTAATGACCATCCGGGGAAATTCTCCTGATAAGACGGGAAAGCTTCCTGAAGCCCCTTCACCACCTTCTGATCTTCAAAGAACAACACCGTACCATATCCACAGGCAAAGGAATTGTCAATCTTTTCTTCGGTTTTCGCAAACGCTTCTCCCGGCACAATCTTCCTCAACGCATCTTTTACAATGTTCCATAACTTTTTATGAGACTTGCCAAGAAGAAGCACCACACGGGTAGATTGAGAATTGAATGCCGACGGCACGTGTCTCACAGCCAGATTGATAATGCATTCTATCTCCTGATCCGGAATAGGTGACTGGTCGGTAATCGAATAATAAGTCCGACGATTCTTCAAAGCTTCACTAAAAGTTCTTTCCATAATGGCTCCTTTCTTAATTTTATTTTCTTAAACTCCTTATAAATTAGAACAAGCTTCTCTGCCAACTTGTTCGATTCCGGAATATATTTGTACCTTCGCACCGTCAATGCTGTTGACATAATCATTCATTATCAGAAAATGGCTAAAGAAAAGTTCTACGTAGTATGGGAAGGAGTGACGCCGGGAGTATATGCTTCCTGGACGGATTGCCAGCTCCAGATCAAGGGTTATGAAGGTGCAAAGTACAAATCGTTTGACACCCGCGAAGAGGCGGAACGTGCACTGGCCTCGTCACCTTACGCTTACATCGGCAAGAATGCGAAGAAAAAAACGGAAGCTGCCCGAACCGGTTCCGATACACTGCCTGCTTCCGTCATTGACAATAGTCTGGCAGTCGATGCTGCGTGCAGTGGCAATCCCGGTCCGATGGAGTATCGGGGAGTACACGTGGCAAGCCGCCAGGAAATTTTTCATTTCGGCCCGATGAAAGGTACAAACAATATCGGAGAGTTTCTGGCCATCGTGCACGGACTGGCATTGCTGAAACAGAAAGGATTTGATATGCCCATTTATAGCGACAGCGTGAATGCCATCAGCTGGGTGCGACAGAAAAAATGCAAAACCAAACTTCCCCGGAATGAAGAGACCGAAGAACTGTTTAAGTGATAGAACGGGCAGAGAAGTGCTCAGAGAGAACACTTACACCACCCGTATTCTTAAATGGGAAACCAAAGTGTGGGGAGAAATTCCGGCAGACTTCGGCAGAAAATAATAGCCGGAAAGTCTATTCTGCGACTTGATCAGCAGCCTGTTCCTTCTTATGTTTAAACACAAAGCGGAGCATCAGAAAATTAGTGGGAACAGCCACAGCGAGCACACACAAGGAGCTATCTCCTGATCTACATTCAAATAGAGGAACAAATTGAACAATCCCATATGTATCAGATAGTTCACCAAATGGCTGCCTCCAAATCCCAAAGCCCTTTTCAAAGAAGGGTTGCTACGGAACGTGAAATAAGAAGTCAGAAAGAAATTACAGATAAAACTCGTCACATAGCCTATCGTGTAGGCAATATTCAAGTTGGTCATTTCGTATTCCTGCAACAGATAATAAACCCCATAATGTATTCCGGCGGCCAACGTTCCCACCGTGCAATAACGAATAAACTGGTAACGTTTACCCTTCGATTGAAATACTGATTTTACAATTTCCATTAGTAAGTAGTTTTAGTTTTATAGTTCAGTTCAGATGTTTCATTTTCATTCAGTCAGATGGACGCGCAAAGTCCTGAGTCAGTTGTTCCCACACTATTTTCAGCCATATCAAGGTACAAGGCAGAGCCTTCAGAGCATAAGGTTTCACATATTCCGCTCTTATGAATCTTGGAAAAAGATCGGTAGTAGACAAAGAAGTCAGTAGAATACAGAATATAAGCAATGACAGATTCAATATCGGTGTGGCAGCTTTTGTCGGTGTCTTTACATACCAGATTCCAACAGCAATCATGGCAGTCAGATAGCCATAGGTTTCAGTGCCGGTGCTAAATAGCACCATAAACAAAAGTGCAGAGGATAGAAACAAGAATCTGAAAGATTCATTTCCGTATTGCCGGATGCGTAAATAAGGAAGGGCAAACAAAATCATTCCGGGCACGATTATCCATAAATCGCTGAATGAAGCTCCCGTTATCCGATGTAACATACCCAGCAAAGATATGTTTTGATTGATGCTAAACTGATTCAGCCCATTCTTATAGACAAGCACATCGAGCCATTCCTTATACGAATGAACGACATATTCCGGAGAAGCATAGAGCATCGGAAGCAGAAAAACGATCACTGCCCAAAAGACTAATCCGCCGGCGAGTTTCATTTTGTGTTTCGAGAATAAAAAGAAAGCCAGTCCGACTATCCCATAAAGTTTGGTCATAGTCCCTAATACAATCATCAAAGCAGCCCAAAAATCCTTTTCTTTCTCGATCAGTACATAGGCAAAAATAATCATAGCCGTAATACCTATGCTATATTGCTGAGACAAAACAGCTGTAAAAACGTCATTTACAGAAACTAATATAACAACAGCAAATTGCCACTTTTTCAAATCTAACTTGCTGATAGCATAATAAAGGAAACCACAATTCACCAGGCACCAAAGGATCATCCCCAACGGTCTGGGAAGAACCGCAAAAGGAGAAATCAACGCAGTGAAAGAAATACCATACAGAAAGAAATCCTTCTGTTCCTGAAGATATTCTACATATAAAGGAGAAGAAGATATCGCATGCCAAAAAGACTGGCTAAATATAACATAATTGCTATATGTCCCCTTCATCATCAATGATAAACTGCAAGCTAATCCTACTCCCATCCACAAGATGAATAGAAAGACGGGATTCTGCACATATCCTTTCAACCTCTCCAACATATCATCAATAAGTTTTTTAGTTCATTTACAAATACCCCCTTTTTCATATCAGGCAACATCACTTCGCCTCTTAAGTCTACAGGAACCTCTTTGATGAAGGTGGTATCATCAAGAGAGGCCTTATATATAAACTCCGTATCAAACAAGAACTGTTTAATACGAGTGGACGCAAGAAAAGCTTTTCCCTTACAGTTAAAACCTTTTAATCCCCCCTGTGTATCTGTGTGAGTCAGCCCTAACAGCATAAAGTTCAAGAAACGTGAAGCATGACTCGCCAACTTTCTGCGGGTAGAAAGTTGTGAATAATACGTATGATTACGATTTGCTACAACTACATCATACCCTTCCTCAAGATATTTAATCACCTGACAAACAGACTCAATCTTATATGGAAAATCATAATCTGTATAAAGAGCCAGCTCTGAATCAGAATGTGCTATACCATCACGAACAGCAGCTCCTTTCCCTTGATTTATCTTATTGTCTACAATGATAGTGTTGGGTAAGTTATTTGTCAAACGAAGTACAGCTTCTTCCGTAAATCCGCGTTTGGAACCATCATTTACTACGATAAAGCGAATATTGTACCCGTTCAGCATCCCTTCCAACTCTTTATGTTTTTCAATCAGTTGCTGCTCCCATCCTTCATGAGGATTATAACAGGGCAATATGACATCAATCCGTTCATCATCTTTTTTATGTAGAAAAGGAGTTGGAGTTCTTGATGTATAGTCCTGAGTTAATTGTTCCCAGATGATTTTAAACCAAATAATAGCACATGGGAGAGCTTTAAGTGCAAATGAAGTTATGTATTCAGTCCTGAAATGTTTTGAAAAAAGAATACTGCTTGAAGACGCTGCCGTCAACGCAAAACAGAATAGCAATAAGCATGTATTCAGCACAAACGATTTTTTATACGTTGGCGTACTTACATACCATATACCCACACCAATTAGAGCTCCCACATATCCACATTCTTCCGTCCCCGTACTAAACAAGACCATAAATAACAGAACTGATGCCAAAAACGAAAGCCGAAAATTTCTATTCTCATATTGTCCAATACGCAAATAAGGTAATAAGAATAAAACAATTCCAGGAATTATCAGCCACATATCGCTATATTCAACAGCATGAGTAATCTTTCGAACCATTCCTAATAAAGAGATATTCTGATAAAAGCTCAACTCATTAACATCATTCTTAACTACAAGAATACTAACCCATTCTTTATAAGAATCAAATACATATTGTGGAGAAGTATAAAACATTGGAACTACAAATAGAACGAATGCCCAAAATAGAATTCCCCACAGAAAATATAATTTTCTTTTAGAGAAAAGGAAAAAAGCTAACCCCACAATCCCATAAATTTTGGTTAATGTGCCTAACACAATCATCAATGCAGCCCAAAATCTTTTTTTCTCTCGACAAGAATAAAAGTAAAAAGAATGAAAGCGGCTACTGCTGCATTATACTGCTGAGTCACAACAGATAAATATAAGCCATTATATGACAACCAAACAATAATGGCTGTTTTCCATTTTTCAAACTCTAACTTTTTTATAGCAAAGTACAATAAAAGAGCATTACACAAACTCCACAAAGCAGAACCCACCATTGTTGGCATGATTGAAAAAGGAGCAATCAATAAAGTAAAAGGAATGCCATATAGAAATAAATCAAAATATTCTTTAGGATATTCTACATATAAAGGCGTTTGCTCCAAAGCATGAAAAAATGAACGGGAAAATATCAAGTAGTTATTTGCAAGTCCTTCTGTCCAGCCTTACCCAAAATCCCTGATAGCCACCCAACCACAAATTGCTAATACAATAGGATTTTGCACTAACCTTAGTATAAATCTTATTATATCTTTCATTTCATTATATCCTTGTTTAGTTTTATATAATCTATAAAACGACCAAAACTAACATTCTTTTTCCTAAAATATAGGATGAAAGCATCCAGCCTTTTTTCCATTCCTTCTCCTGCATGATTCCTTATAATAAATGGCAGTTTCCATTCCGGATGTTCATTTAACGGATAAAATTCCCACGGATGAAAGTATGTCACAAAATATCCATCATGCCGATGAGTGTATTTACACAGCCAACGATAAAGTGAAGCAGGCAAATTATGGCAGGAAAGCCAAAATAAAGGAAAACGCAGCAAAGGAGTAACTGATGCCGGCATTTGCATCACACGGTCTTTTATAAAAGGAGTACGGGGAGTAGAAAGCCGCATATATCTTCCTGGGATAAATGTCGGATTCAAGGAAGAATTATATATATACCCCGCCTCATATACAGCTTTTTCCGACACAGGCATCATGCGTGCCTGCCGATAGCCATAAACTTTGGTTCCGGTGATTTCCTCCAACTGATCCTTCGACCTTTTCAGATCTTCTACTTCAAAGGTCCAATGATAGAAGCCATGAGAAGCAATCTCGTGACCTCCCTCCTGAATGCGCTTTATTATATCAGGAGCATGAAGAGCAAAATTTGCCGTACAGAAAAAGGTCGCTTTTACCTGATTCCGTTCTAAGCAATCCAAAATTCGGGTAGTCCCCTCTACAGAAACTTTAATTTGCTCTTCCATTGATATGTCCACCTGATGTTCTTTGGGCACATCAAATTCCTCAATGTCAAAACTTAATAAAATCATTCCAATATCAGTCTAGTTTACGTTTGTTGCTGTGAGTTGCTGCAAATATGCAGCCACAGCCTATAATGCTTGCATATCGTTTAGTCTTTTATAATAACCGTCTAATTCCAATAATTCTTCATGACGTCCACGCTCTACGATTTCCCCTTCATAGAGCACACAAATCTCATCCGCATTTTTGATAGTAGAAAGACGGTGAGCAATTGCAATCGTGGTACGCGTCTTCATCAATCTCTCCAATGCTTCTTGTACCAAACGTTCCGATTCAGTATCCAGTGCAGAAGTAGCCTCATCCAGAATCAGGATGGGAGGATTCTTCAGAATAGCACGGGCGATGCTGACACGCTGTCTCTGTCCACCGGAAAGTTTGCCGCCACGGTCACCGATATTTGTATTATATCCTTCCGGCTTTTCCATAATAAAATCATGGGCATTGGCAATCTTAGCGGCCTCTATGACTTGTTCCATAGTTGCATTTTCTACGCCAAAAGCAATATTATTGAAAAATGTATCATTAAAAAGAATGGCTTCTTGATTTACATTGCCAATCAAACTGCGCAAATCGGCAATACGTACATCTTTAATACTTGTACCATCGATGGTGATATCTCCTCCTTGCACATCATGATAACGTGGCAATAAATCTACGAGCGTTGATTTTCCTGAGCCTGACTGTCCTACCAAAGCAACTGTCTTTCCCTTTGGCACTGTTAAGTTCACATGTTTCAACACTTCTCTTTTACCATCATAGCTAAAGCTTATATCTTTAAACTCAATCCGATCATTCATTCCAGTCAATGGTTTCGGATTAGGAATTTCTTTAATATTATTTTCAGCCTTCAATATTTTGTCCACACGTTCCATAGAAGCAAGCCCCTTGGGGATATTGTAACCAGCCTTGGCAAAGTCTTTCAACGGATTTATCACGCTATACAAAATAACCATATAAAATATAAACGTTGGTGCAGTTAATGACGAATTATGCCCTAAAATCAAAGCACCACCAAACCATAATACAGATACAATCAAAATTGTTCCCAAGAACTCACTCATCGGATGAGCCAAAGCTTGTCGCATAGCCACTTTATTGACTGCATCACGGAGTTCATTACTACACCTCGTAAAACGATCTATCATTCTGTCTTCTGCAATAAACGCTTTGATAATACGCAAACCACCCAATGTTTCTTCCAACTGAGACATTGTATCACTCCACTTACCTTGTGCCTCCAGTGATTGACGCTTTAGTTTTCTTCCGACCTTACCCATCAGCCAGCCCATAGCCGGCAATACCAAAACGGTGAAAAGAGTTAACTTCCAGCTGGTAGCAATCAATGTTATAAAATACAATATAATCATGATAGGGCTCTTTATCAACATGTCCAATGAACTGGTAATAGAGTTTTCCACCTCTCCCACATCACCACTCATACGAGCTATAATATCTCCTTTTCTCTCCTCTGAGAAAAAGCCCATCGGCAAACGCATTACCTTCGCATATACCATGATACGGATATCCCTGACAACTCCTGTACGCAATGGAATCATCACAGCTGAAGATGCAAAATAACAGGACGTTTTAAATAAAGTCATCAAAGCCAGAAACAGTCCCAGAAAAATCAAAGCAGTAGTAGGACCATTATCCTGAATCATTTGGGAAACATAATAATAGAAATTATTTATCGCAACATCTTTAAAACCGGCAGTTCCCCATTCCATATACTCATATACCTTATTATTCTCTCCTGTTTTAAACAAAATATCCAGAATCGGAATTAACAAAGTAAATGAAAACACATTGAATACAGCTGACAAGATATTCAGCAAAATAGCCCATCCGATATACTTCTTATATGGCGACACAAAACGTCGCATCAGTTGCAAAAATTCCTTCATTATTTGAAATAAAATAAGTTAAGGCTGCAAAGATACAATAAAACTGTCTAACAGTTGAAGGTTTCTTTCAATAATTAATACGAATTATATAATAGCCACCTTCTTGACCATTTATTCGTCTATTTCACTCCAACACTACTCATTATCAAAAGATATGGGCACCACATGATAATAAACCCCATGAGATCTCCGGTACGATTTCACTCCCAACTTTGCAGAATACGCCCCAAATAAGATACTTGCCGAGGTGAAAACTTCATCTTACTAGCCTTCTGTATTCGTTGTA
>ENA-OQIG01001206-OQIG01001206.1-human-gut-metagenome-genome-assembly--contig:-NODE-1206-length-11886-cov-1.613488_pt1 | contig 11886 bp, 18 predicted proteins | sample MGYA00242576_ERZ504741 | MGnify/ENA primary metagenome ERZ504741 (study PRJEB26092, sample SAMD00036436) | human gut metagenome | host: Homo sapiens | study: EMG produced TPA metagenomics assembly of... | reverse complement strand
CGGAAGGTGTCTGTGCGGCAAAGGGTCTGCGCTATCTGCGGACCGGACTTTCGCTTGCACCGTTAAGAAAAACCGCTTCGAGCCGTCCCAGGCGCTGGCGGCGTATCTGAAAAAAGAAGAATACGTTTCGTGTTTGACCATTCCCAAGGGAGATGACCGTGTCATGCGCTACTTAAAGGGTGAGACACTCTCGTTTTCCGAGGAAGAGTGTCAGGGGAAAAAGGGCTGGGTGCTTGTGTGCTGGATGATTTCCCACTTGGCTGGGGAAAAATAAACAACGGAACGTTAAAGAATAAATATTATGCAGGATGGCGGATGGTATGAGTAAATTACGACTCGATAAATATCTGGCGGACATGGGTGTGGGAACACGCCAGGAAGTAAAGGCCCTGATCCGGAAGGGACGGGTGGCCGTAGACGGAATTACGGCAAAAGCCCCGGAACTGAAAGTCGACCCGGATGAAGCGCAGGTGACTGTGGACGGAAACAGCATTTCCTATGTGAAAATGGAATACTGGATGCTCCACAAACCGGCGGGTGTCGTCTCTGCGACGGAGGACCGCCGTGACCGTACCGTACTCGATCTTTTAAGTGATGCGGCAAGAAAAGACCTCTTTCCGGTCGGACGGCTCGACAAGGACACCGAAGGCTGCTGCTGATTACGAACGACGGAGCTCTTTCCCACCGGCTGCTCTCTCCGAAATCGCATGTCTCGAAAGTGTATGAAGCCGTGATTGACGGAAAAGTGACAGAAGAAGATCGGCAGGCATTTGCCGAAGGGCTCGACATTGGGGACGACAAACCGACACTTCCGGCCGAGCTTACCATTCTGGAAACGACTGAAAAAGAGCCTGGCATTTTTGAAAGCCGGATCCGCATTACCATCTGTGAGGGCCGCTTCCACCAGATCAAGCGCATGTTTGAGAAGGTCGGAAAAACGGTCGTCTATTTGAAACGGCTGTCGATGGGGAGCCTGGAACTTGATCCGGCGCTGCCAAAGGGCAGTGCCCGTCTCCTGACGCAGGAAGAAAAAGCGGCGCTTGGCATAGCGGACGCCGAAACACAGAAAGGAAAGTAAAGCATGCCTTTTTTACCAATTACAAGAGAAGAGATGAAGGAACGGGGAATCGAACAGTTTGACTTTGTCTATGTCATCGGAGATGCCTACGTGGACCATTCCTCGTTCGGCCCGGCAATCATCAGCCGTGTGCTCGAGGCGAACGGCTATTCCGTCGGCATCATCTCACAGCCGGACTGGAAGGACGAGAACAGCATTTCGATTTTCGGTGAACCGCGTCTTGGCTTTCTTGTCTCTTCCGGAAATATGGATCCATGGTCAACCATTATACCGTGGCGAAAAAGCACCGAAAAACAGATGCCTTTACGCCGGGCGGTGTCATGGGAAAACGGCCGGACGCGCGGTTACCGTGTACGGCAATCTGATCCGGAGAACGTATAAACATACACCGATGATCCTCGGCGGCATCGAGCATCGCTCCGGCGCCTTTCGCATTACGATTACTGGTCTGACCAGGTGCGCCGCTCCGTCCTTCTCGATTCCGGTGCGGATCTGATTTCGTACGGAATGGGAGAACTTTCGATCGTAGCGATTGCAGATGCACTTGCGGCTGGCATTGACGTTCATGATGTCACCTTTATTCCGGGAACCGTTTATCGGAGCAAAACGCTGGATCACCTGATTGACCCGGTGGTGCTGCCGTCATTCGAGGAGGTGCGGGAGAGCAAGCGGACGTATGCGGAGAGCTTTGCGATTCAGTATAAAAATACCGATGCCATCAATGCGAAGCCGATGGCAGAGCCGTATGAGGGCCAGGGCTACATTGTACAGAATCCGCCTTCCCGTCCTTTGACAGAGCAGGAGATGGATGATGTCTATGCGCTTCCATACATGCGCGCCTATCACCCAAGCTATGAAAAAGACGGCGGTGTGCCGGCGCTTGGGGAAATCAAATACAGTCTGACGAGCAACCGCGGCTGCTTTGGGTCCTGCAGTTTCTGCGCGCTGACGTTCCACGAGGGACGCGTTGTGCAGACAAGAAGCCACGAATCCATTCTGGCGGAAGCGCGGCAGATGGTTCAGGAAAAAGAATTTAAAGGCTATATTCACGATGTCGGCGGCCCGACGGCGGATTTCCGCGGTCCGGCATGCAAAAAGCAGCTCACCAAAGGCGCCTGCCCGAACCGGAACTGTCTCTTCCCGGAGCCGTGTAAAAATATGGTGGCAGATCACAGAGATTATGTGAAGCTGCTGCGGGAATTAAAAGACATTCCGGGCGTGAAGAAAGTCTTTATCCGCTCCGGCATCCGTTTTGACTATGTCCTGGCCGATAAAGACCAGACGTTCCTTTCCGAGCTGGTAAAGGATCACGTCAGCGGTCAGCTCCGCGTTGCGCCGGAGCACGTTTCGAACCGTGTGCTTTCCTATATGGGAAAACCGCGCCACGAAGTATATCAGGAATTTATCCGCCGCTTCGATGCGTGCAACAAAAAGACGGGGAAGCAGCAGTACGCACTTCCGTATTTTATGTCGTCCCATCCGGGGTGTGACTTGGAGGATGCGGTGGAGCTTGCCGAGTACATCCGCGATATGGGATTTATCCCGGAGCAGGCACAGGACTTCTATCCGACGCTTCCACACTTTCCACCTGTATGTACTATACCGGTCTTGACCCGCGGACGATGGATCCGGTTTACGTGCCGAAATCGCCGCATGAGAAGGCGATGCAGCGTGCGCTGATTCAGTACCGGAATCCGGAGAACTATGAGCTCGTCTGCGAGGCACTGCGCCGGACACACCGGGGAGGATCTGATCGGATTCGGACCGAAATGTCTCGTACGGGCCGAGAAAGAATGGCCGGGGAGGCAGGAAAACTGTCAAGAGGAAAAGGGTCCAACGGAAAAGGCTTTGGCCAGAAGACGGCGAATGACCGTTCCGGACAGGGAAAAGCCAAAACAGGCGGACGGCCGAAAAAGACGCTCCGCAACGTGCACAAAAAGAAATAAACACGCAGAAGATGAGCGGGGATCTTATCGAAGAAGGGAAATGACAGAAGAATGAAGATCAGAAAAGGGGATTACGGCTATATCCGCCGGGAAAAGAAAAAAAGACTGCTTGTGACACTGGGACTGTTCGTCCTTCCGGCCATCGTTTTTATTGTCGGACTTGTGCTTGCAGACGGAAACAAGAGCAACATTTTTACGGTTGTCGCCGTAGTAGGCTGTCTGCCGGGCTGCCGCGCCGCCGTCGGTTTTATCATGATGGTTATGCAAAAGCCAGTGGACAAAGCAGTGTACGATGCCATTGAGGCAAAAAAAGGAAAACTGCTGATGGGATATGAAATGTATATCACACAGGAAAAATCGAGTCTGATGATCGAAGCAGCGGCGTTCTGCGGTGAGGAGATCGCCTGCTACACCACGCGCGCCAAAGACCAGAAACAGATCGAGGACTGCACTACGTATCTGAACAAGATCATCCGTGCCAACGGCTACAAATGCCATGTGAAGATTTTTGATCGGGAAAAAGCATTTCTGGAGCGCCTCGATTCCCTGAACCGCAACTACGATGAGCTGGAAAAGAGCGCCAGTGAAAACTTCAAACCGGATGAGCGGTACCCGGATCTGTCCCGCACGGAACTGGTGAAACACACGATGCTGGCGCTGGCACTGTAGGAGACCATTGCTATGAGAGAACTGACCGTGACAGAAAAAGACTGCGCGCAGCAGCTCATCAAATATCTGTCCAAATATATGGAGGAGGCGCCAAAGAGTTTCTTCTATAAAATGCTGCGAAAGAAAAACATTGTGCTGAACCAGAAAAAGGCGGACGGCAGTGAAAAGCTGAAAACAGGCGATACGATCCGGCTGTATCTGGCGGAAGAGACCATCGAAAAATTTCGGAAAACACCGGAAAAACCGGCGGCTGGAAAACAGGTAAAGTATCCGAAGCTGGATATCGTCTATGAAGACGAAAAAGTAATTTTCCTGAACAAGCCGGCAGGTGTCCTCTCACAGAAGGCGAAAGAGACGGATGTGAGCCTTACCGAAGCGCTCGGCGCCTATCTTTCGGAAAAAAATGCCGGGGAGGAGACCATGTTCCGCGCCGGACTCTGCAATCGTCTGGACCGGAACACCAGCGGTCTGATTCTTGCCGGAAAAACCGTTGCGGCGACGCAGCAGCTTTCAGAACTGATCGCAGAGCGGGCTGTTGGAAATACTATCTGACGGTTGTAAAAGGAACCGTGACAGAGACAGAGCGGATACGCGGATATCTCAACAAAAAATGAGAGGACAAACCGTGTTTCGATTCAGAGAGAGCAGCAGGGAGATGCTGTTTACATAGAAACCGCATACCGGCCGCTCTGTGCCGGAAGAGGCTGTACGCTGCTGGAGGTTGAGCTGGTGACCGGAAAGAGCCATCAGATCCGCAGCCAGCTCGCGAGCATCGGTCATCCGCTTGCGGGAGATACGAAATACGGGGATGCGGAGTTTAACCGCCGCTTCCGGGAAAAATACGGACTGAAATACCAACTTCTCCATTCGTGGAAGGCGGTATTTCCAGAGCTTACGGGCACCTTATCGGATCTGTCCGGAAAAACCTTTACAGCGCCCCTGCCATCATCCGTGCGCTGGATTTTACAGGGAGAACATTTGACGGGAGAAGGATTATGAGCCGAAAAGACAACGAAAAGAAAGAAACAAAACCAAGAAAACAGGAGGAGACGAGCATCGGACGGGAAATCTGGGAATATGTAAAAATGATCGCCATTGTCGTGGCAGTCGTTGTTTTTGTGGAGCAGGTCATTGTCATCAACGCAACGAATCCATCTCCTTCCATGGAAAACACGATTATGACCGGAGACAGATCTTCGGTAACCGCCTTGCTTATGTAAAGAGCGATCCGCAGCGGTATGACATCGTTATTTTCTATTATCCGGACGACGAGAAGCAGAAGTTTATCAAGCGCGTCATCGGACTGCCGGGAGAGACGGTTACGATCCGCGACGGAAAGGTGTATATCAACGATTCCACCGAGCCGCTGCGCGATGATTTCTGCCCGGAAACACCGGTCGGCGATTTCGGACCGTATGAGGTGCCGGAGGGCTGCTACTTTATGCTCGGCGACAACCGGAATGTATCAAAGGATTCCCGCTACTGCTGAATCCGTACGTAGAGAAAGACAAGATCATCGGCAAGGCTTTCTGCGCTACTGGCCGCTGAACAAAATTTCTCTGATTGAATAAGAACAGAACGAAGACGAGGACAGGAATTATGGCATGGACATCGAGGGGACTCCGCGGATCAACGCTGGAGGAAATGATCAACCGCACAAACGAGCAGTACCGTGACAAGCATCTGGCACTGATCCAGAAGGTGCCGACGCCGATCACCCCGATCAAAATAGATAAGGAGAGCAGACACATCACGCTGGCTTATTTTGAAAAGAAGAGTACCGTTGATTACATCGGCGCTGTACAGGGCATTCCCGTCTGCTTCGATGCCAAAGAGTGCAAAACGGATTCCTTTCCGCTCGCAAACATCCACGAGCACCAGGTCACGTTTATGAAAGATTTCGAGCAGCAGGGGGGATTTCCTTCCTGCTGCTGTATTTTACGGCGCGGGACGAATATTATTACCTGCGGTATGAGACGATGAAAACCTTCTGGGACCGCGGACAGAACGGCGGAAAGAAGCATTTTTCCTACACCGAGCTTGAAACGTCATTCTTCCTTCCCAGAACGGGAAGCAGCGTTCTCGTCCCGTACCTGAACGGAATCCAGAAGGATCTGGAGATACGGGATTCGAAAGCGGATTAAAATTTTGGGTTGACAGGGAAAATGTTTTCCGATATACTAACCATAGTTTTAAATTTAATATGGTAATATGGTAGCGAACTAAAGCGAAAAAGTGAGGACAACAAAACATGGATCGATTAATTCATACCCCGGAAGGCGTCCGGGATGTCTACAATCAGGAATGTACGAAAAAATTATACCTGGAGAATCAGATTGAGCAGGTATTTCATGCGTTTGGATATCAGGATATTGAAACACCGACGTTCGAGTTTTTTGATGTATTCGGAAGAGAAGTGGGAACAACACCGTCCCGCGAGCTCTACAAATTCTTTGACCGCGACGGCAACACCCTTGTGCTCCGTCCGGACTTTACCCCGTCGATTGCACGCGCAGCCTCCATGTATTTCATGGAAGAGACGATGCCGATCCGCCTTTGCTACAGAGGAAGCAGCTTCGTCAACAGCAGCAGCTATCAGGCCGCTTAAAAGAGTCCACCCAGATGGGTGTCGAGCTCTTAAACGATGATTCCGCAATGGCAGACGCAGAGATCATTGCGATGACCGTAAAAGTTATGCTGGATGCCGGTCTTACCGATTTCCAGATCAGCATCGGCCACGTAGGTTTCTTCCAGGCGCTCGCCGAGGAAGCTGCTCTCGCCGAGGATGTTCTGAACGAATTAAAAGAACTGATTTCCATTAAAAATCATTTTGGCGCCGAGGAGCTGCTGGCAAAACAGAACCTTCGAAGTGATCTGTTTGAAGCACTCCGTGATGTTCCGCAGCTGTTCGGAAATGCAGAGATTCTCGAAAAGGCAAAAGGCCTTACAAGAAATTCGGCGGCAAGAGAGGCACTCGATCGTCTGGCTACGATCTATGAGATCGTTAAAGATTACGGCTATGAAAAATACGTCTTCTTCGATCTCGGCCTTTTAAGCAAATTCCATTACTACACTGGTATTATTTTCCAGGCCTACACCTACGGCACCGGCGAGCCGATCGTAAAAGGCGGCCGCTACGATGCACTGCTGCAGCACTTCGGAAAGAAAGCGCCGGCGATCGGATTCTGTACTGTCATGGAATCTCTGATGAATGCACTGGAGCGCCAGAAAATTTCTCTTCCGATTGCCAATACGAAAACGATGCTGCTCTACCCGGATTTTCTTCAGCCGCTGGCCGTAAAACTTGCTAACGAGCACAGAAGCAAGGGCATGGATGTCGCGCTGGTCTGCTTTGCAAGGGACAAGGTTCTTGCAGATTATGAAGAATACGGCAGAAAGAACCAGTTCGGCGGCATTGTCTATATTCAGAAGAGCGATTCGGTGCTTGCCATCGATTTGTCGACAGGAGAAGTACAGCCGGTGGAGCTGTAGGAGAGGAAGGGTACGAAAAAGATGAGATATTTGACCATTGCACTGACAAAAGGACGCCTGGCGTACCAGACGCTGGAGCTGCTGGAAAAAGTCGGCATCACCTGCGATGAAATGAAAAATAAAGATACGAGAAAGCTGATTTTCACGGACGAAGAGCATAAGCTCCGTTTCTTCCTCGCCAAAGGTCCGGATGTGCCGACCTATGTGGAGTACGGCGCAGCGGATATCGGAATCGTCGGAAAGGACACGATTCTGGAGGAAGGAAGACGCCTCTACGAGGTATTGGACCTTGGCTACGGCAAGTGCCGCATGTGTGTCTGCGGACCGGAATCCGCGCGTGAGCTGCTGCAGCACAACCAGCAGATCCGTGTGGCAACGAAGTACCCAAACATTGCCAAGGATTACTTCTACAACCGCAAGCACCAGACCGTTGAGATGATCAAGCTGAACGGCTCGATCGAGCTGGCACCGATTGTCGGACTTTCCGAAGTGATTGTGGATATTGTAGAGACAGGAAGCACTTTACGGGAAAACGGCCTGACCGTTCTCGAGGAGGTCTGCCCGCTGTCTGCGCGCATGGTTGTCAACCAGGTGAGCATGCGGATGGAAAATGAGAGAATTACCAAATTAATTCAGGATCTGAAAGGAGCACTGGTATGAGAATCGTAAAACTGACAAAAGAGACCACAGAAAATATTCTGGAGAATATGCTGAAACGAAGCCCGACACAGTACGGAACGTACGAGGCTTCCGTGCAGGAGATCATTGAGAATGTAAAAACAAGAAAAGACGCAGCCGTTTTCGAATATACCGAGAAATTCGACCACGCGGTACTCGATGCTTCTACCGTAGAAGTAACACAGGAAGAGATTGATGAAGCGTACAACATCGTAGATCCAGAGCTGATCGGTGTCATCCGCAGATCCATGAAAAATATCCGTGAATTCCACGAAAAACAGAAACAGAACAGCTGGTTCACCTCTACCGAGAACGGAACGATGCTTGGCCAGAAGCTGACCGCCCTGAACCGTGTCGGCGTATACGTTCCGGGAGGAAAGGCAGCGTATCCGTCCTCCGTTCTGATGAACATTCTTCCGGCAAAAGTGGCAGGAGTCAAAGAAATCTGCATGACAACGCCGTGCGGCAGAGACGGAAAAGTCAACCCGGTTGTCCTTGCGGCAGCAAAAGAAGCCGGTGCGGACCGCGTCTTTAAAATCGGCGGTGCACAGGCAATTGCAGCCCTTGCTACGGAACCGAGAGCATTCCGAAAGTCGATAAAATCGTAGGACCTGGAAACATCTACGTTGCCCTTGCAAAGAAAGCCGTATACGGAAATGTCAGCATCGACTCCATCGCAGGCCCAAGTGAGATTCTTGTCCTTGCTGATGAGACTGCAAATCCGCGGTTCGTGGCAGCCGATCTCTTAAGCCAGGCTGAGCATGATGAGCTTGCAAGTGCGATCCTCATTACCACCTCCCAGGAACTGGCAGAGAAGGTAAGTGAAGAGGTAGACGGTTTCTTAAAAGTCCTCTCCAGAAGCGACATCATCTCCAAATCACTGGACAACTTCGGCTACATCCTTGTCACCGATTCGCATCAGGAAGCGATCGACACCGTAGATGCCATCGCACCGGAGCACCTCGAGATCGTGACGAAGAACCCGTTTGAGGATATGATGAAGGTACATAACGCCGGTGCTATTTTCCTCGGCGAGAACTCCAGCGAGCCTCTCGGTGACTATTTTGCCGGCCCGAACCATATCCTGCCGACGAACGGAACCGCAAAATTCTTCTCACCGCTGTCCGTAGACGATTTCGTGAAGAAATCCAGCATCATCTATTATTCCAGAGAAGCCCTTTCCGAGATCCACGAGGATATCGAGAGCTTTGCAAAATCAGAGAGCTTGACGGCACACGCCAATTCGATTGCCGTCCGTTTTGAGGGGGAAGAGTAAGTGGAGAACAGAACAGCCAGCGTAGAACGCGTGACAAAAGAAACAAAGATCCGCATGACATTAAATCTGGATGGAACGGGAAAGAGCGACATCCACACCGGCATCGGCTTTTTTGACCATATGCTCGACGGCTTTGCCCGCCACGGTCTTTTCGACCTTTCCGTTTCTGTAGACGGAGATCTTGATGTAGACGGCCACCACACGATCGAGGACACCGGTATCGTGCTCGGAACTGCAATCCGCGAGGCAGTCGGCGACAAACAGGCATCCGCCGCTACGGTGACAGAATCCTTCCGATGGACGAGACACTGGTGCTCTCGGCCGTTGACCTCTGCGGCAGACCGTATCTCTCTTTCCAGGCAGAATTTACGCGGGAGAAAGTAGGAGAGATGGAGACCGAGATGGTAAAAGAATTCTTCTACGCCGTTTCCTATGCGGCGCAGATGAATCTGCATATCAAAGTGCTTGACGGCGGAAATAACCACCACATCATCGAGGCGATGTTCAAAGCATTTGCGAAGGCACTCGATGAGGCAACTTCCTTCGATCCGAGAATTGCCGGCGTGCTCTCGACCAAGGGCAGCCTGTAAGAGCAGAAAAAGAGGAGAACAAGAGATGAAACAAGCATTAAAATGTGATTTTACCTGGGCGGATTTTAAGACAAACAGCGACGGCATGGTTCCGGTTGTTGTACAGGATGCGGAAAATGACGAAGTGCTGATGCTCGCTACATGAATGAAGAAGCGTTTGAGACGACACTGCGCCTTGGAAAAATGACGTACTGGAGCAGAAGCCGCAATGAGCTCTGGACGAAGGGACTGAGCTCCGGCCATGTGCAGTATGTAAAACAGCTTCTGATCGACTGCGACAACGATACAATCCTTGCCAAAGTAGAACAGGTCGGCGCAGCGTGCCACACCGGAAACCGCACCTGCTTTTACAGGACCCTGGCAGAATAAAAATTTTTGATCCAGAGCATAAAAAGAGCTCCTGTTTCACAGAATAAAATCTGTGGGACAGGAGCCTTTTATGCGGTTCTGTATCGTTAAAAAGCCATTACAGAAGAAGGTATTTTAAGATAAACAGAACAGCCAGGATGTACATGATCACGCTGATCTTTTTTTTCTTTTGCTTTTCCGCTCAGGATCTGGATTGCAACGTAGGAGATAACTCCCATGGCAATACCTTCGGAAATGCTGTAGAAGAACGGCATAGCTCCGATGCAGATATAGCACGGAATCGCTTCGGAAAGATCGCTGAAATCAATGTTGACTACGTTGGTCAGCATGTAGAAGCCTACCACGATCAGTGCCGGAGCCGTTGCAAAGGACGGGATGGCAAGGAAGATCGGGGAGAGGAACAGAGCGAGGCCGAAGAGGATTGCAGTGGTAACAGCGGTAAGACCGGTACGGCCGCCTTCGGAAACGCCGGAAGCACTCTCAACGAAAGTCGTTGTGGTAGAAGTACCAAGAACAGCACCTGCGCAGGTAGCAACAGCATCTGCCATCAGCGCGCCTTGATGCGCGGAAGTTTTCCGTTTTTGTCGAGCATGTTTGCCTTGGAAGATACACCGATCAGAGTTCCGATGGTATCAAACATATCGACAAACAGGAATGCAAACATGATCACGAAGAACTCGCCTGTTTTCAGAATGGAGAAATCCAGTTTTCCGAAAATCGGGGCAAGGCTTGGAATGGAAAGTCCGTTGGAAAAATCCGGGAACAGGCTGTAGAAGCCGTTTGCCGGGTTCGGAACGTAGAGACCGCATGCCTGGCAGATCATGCCGAGGATCCAGGTTGCAAGAATTCCCCAGAGGATGTTTCCTTTTACATTGCGTATGACAAGAACGGCGGTGAGGATAACACCGATGACTGCGAGCAGAACGGTGATTCCGACATCGTTAAACGTTCCTGCCACATACTCTGTTCCGTTTAATGTGGCTGCAGACTGCAGGTTGGCATTGTAGGAAGACAGGGAATAGAGGCCTGCCACGGTTGAAGAGTTCGGCAGTACAATTTTTGCATTCTGAAGTCCGATGAATGCGATGAACAGACCGATGCCGACGCTGACTGCAGATTTGAGGCTGACCGGAATGGAGTTGAAGATCGCCTCACGGACGTGGTCAGAGAAAGTACAATAAAGATGATACCTTCTGCAAAAACGGCGGTCAGGGCTGCCTGCCAGCTATATCCGTAGCCGAGAACAACGGTGTAGGCGAAATAGGCGTTGAGGCCATTCCTGGTGCCAGAGCGAATGGATAATTGGCGAAAAGTGCCATGAGCAGGGTGCCAAGGAAGGCTGCCAGAGCCGTTGCGGTAAAGACAGCGCCGTGGTCCATGCCGGTGGAGGAAAGGATGTTCGGGTTGACGGCAAGAATGTACGCCATCGTCATGAACGTGGTGACACCGGCGATGATCTCGGTTTTGACCGTTGTTCCATTTTCCCGCAGCTTGAATGTGTTTTCCATCAGCTTGCTAAACTTTTCCATAGTTTTCTCTCCTTTTGAATTTTGTAGGCGGAAATGTCGCCTCATAATATGGAAACATCCTAAATGTTACAATATTATCAAGTAGAATGCAAGAAAGAAACGAAAAGAATCTGAAAATTTCTTGTCGAAATTTTTAATTTTTCTATAGACAAATGTCATGATTTCTTTTATGATAAAAAAGGTGTCTTGTAAAATCTGCGTTAAGTAAATGTAAAATATTGAGGCCAAAACACGAAAATACTTTGACAGGGATTTTGAA
>ENA-OQIG01001205-OQIG01001205.1-human-gut-metagenome-genome-assembly--contig:-NODE-1205-length-11890-cov-3.302644_pt1 | contig 11890 bp, 10 predicted proteins | sample MGYA00242576_ERZ504741 | MGnify/ENA primary metagenome ERZ504741 (study PRJEB26092, sample SAMD00036436) | human gut metagenome | host: Homo sapiens | study: EMG produced TPA metagenomics assembly of... | reverse complement strand
ATCTAATGTCAGCCAGCTACATGCAATTATGTGCTATGATATTATATAAAATATGTTACAAGACACCGGAATCCCCCCTATGCAATTCGCGAAAAAACGTGTTTGAGGGGGCATCGGTCTTTAGGATGAATAGTTACAAAGATAATACTCCCCATGGGGTAAAGGAGGACATACATAATGGCAGATTTCGAAGTACAAGAAAAAGACGGGAAAATATATTGTCCCTTAAAGAAAGCATGGCACGTATCAACACCAGAAGAAAGAGTTCGTCAATATTACATCGCTATTCTTGCTAACAAATATGGATACTCTCTTGAACAAATGGAGCAGGAACTTAAAGTAAATAACTCCAAACGTGGTCAAGGTAAAGCTCGCGCAGATATTGTAATTTGGAAAAGTGAACAGGACAAAAAAGACAAAAAGGCTGCTTTTATTGTAGTAGAGTGCAAAGCTGAAAATGTTAAGGTTCGAGTTGAAGATTATTACCAAGGATTTAATTATGCTTCTTGGGCACATGCAGAATTCTTTGTAACAACAAACGAAAAAGAAACAAAATATTTTAATGTAGACCCTGCATATTTACCTCAAAAATTAGATGAAGTTGTAGCTATTCCTACTGCTAAAGATGTAGATGATGCTGCAAGAATTGAACAACTCAAAGATCAAACCAAGCTTTTTACACGTGATGAATTCACAAAGACGTTACGCGCTTGTCATAACATAATTAGGAATAATGATAAGCTATCTCCAGAGGCTGCGTTTGACGAAATCAGCAAACTACTTTCATGAAAATTAGATTCGAGCGTGACAATAAGGGTATGAAAGTATTCACAAAACAGGAATACCTTGATGCTGCCCAAAATCACGAAAAAAATGTTAGACCGGGTCTAAAGGGCACTGACTTATACGCACTCTCTTACATGCAGTTTTTATTTAGAACTACTAAAGAGTTCTTTAAAGATGACAGATTATTTGATGATAAAGACGAAATAAATATCAGAGAGAATAGTTTCATTCAAATCTTGGAGAAACTTGAAACATTTAATCTATCCGATACGCAAGATGACGTTAAAGGATAGCATTCGAAGATTCCTAGGAACAACATTCAGAGGCGAATTAGGACAGCTTCTTCACCCCTAGAACTATCGTTGATTTTATGACAGAGATCTTGACCCTCAAGAGGGTGAGGTAATTTGTGACCCTACCTGTGGCTCTGGTGGATTCTTAATTAAGGCTTTTGAATATGTAAGAGAAAAAATAGAGGCAGATATCCGTTCAAAAAAGGATTCTTTAAGACTTCCATTGAAGGGAATGACTACGATGCTCTTCCAGAAGATAAACAAGTAAAGATAAGTCATTCCATAGATAAAATGCAAGCAGCACTAAATACTGAATTAGATACTGGCATTGAGGGTAGTCGAATGTATCAGCTTTCTAGGAATTGCATTTATGGTACAGATGCTAATCCACGTATGGCTCGTACATCTAAAATGAACATGATTATGCATGGCGATGGTCATGGTGGTGTGCATCATCATGATGGGTTGCTTAATATTAATGGTATTTTTGAAGAGAGATTTGACGTTATCTTAACAAATCCACCTTTTGGTCAGAATGTGGATAGAGGTCAGCTCATTTCAGAAGCAGATAAATTCACTGACGAAGAAATGAAGAAAAAATATAAGAAAAAATATGGTGCAGCTTACGATGAAGCCCTAAAGCAGGTTGATGACCATATCGGCGAGTCATTACTATCTCTTTACGATTTAGGTAATATTTCTACACTGACAGAAGTTTTATTTATGGAAAGATGCTTACGACTTCTAAAAAAAGGAGGTCGTATGGGATGGTACTCCCAGAAGGCGTTCTAAACAATAAAAACCTGCAGGCTGTTAGAGAATATTTTGAAGGAAAAGCAAAAATTATTCTGATTTGCTCTATCCCACAGGATGTATTTATAGCTGCAGGCGCAACTGTAAAACCAAGTCTTGTTTTTATGCGAAGATTCACAAATGATGAAGAATCTGAATATGCAAATTGCAAGTCTGAAGCACTTGCTGAAGTAACAGCTTTACACCAAGCAGAAATTGACAAATTAGAAGCTACTATTGCTAAAGCAGATGCTCTCACGGAATCACTTAAAGATGACCTTAAGAAGGCACAGACAAAGCTTAAGCAGGCAAAGAAGGACAAGAAAAATACAACATCAGTTGAGACAGAAATAACAACAATCAAAAAAGAGCAAGCTGACAATAGGCTAAATAAGAAAACTGCTGAAAAAGAATTGAAGGGACTTTATAAGCAGATTGATGAAGAGACAAAACCGGTTGTTAAGAAGAAGTTTGATTATGATATTCCTATTGCAAAGATTGATGATGCTGGAATTACAACGACTGGTGCTGCATCCGAAGGAAATCAGTTACCGCAGTTAGTAGATGAATACTCAGCTTATAGAATACAGAATAATTTATGGCCAGTTTTAAACAATGAAATAATCTATGCCCTGAATACCGACGGAAAATATTGTAGGTATATTGGTAGTCAGGAGGTGGTGTTGAATGAGCAATAAACCAGCACTACTTTCAACTGTTCCTTTTTCTTCATTTTCCCAATGGGATGTGAAACAGTTCTTTTTTGCAAAGATACTTCAAAATATCCCGTGGAGGAATTAGGAAAACATTTAATTCATCAAACAGAAAAAATACAACTATCTGATGAGCCTACCAAAGAATTCACCATATTAGGCGTGTCAAATAAAATCGGTATGTTTGATGCTTCTACTGAAAAAGGAAGCAAAATTAAACAAAAGTACCATGTTGTAAAAGATAATTGGTTAGCCTACAACCCATATCGAATTAATGTAGGTTCAATAGGAATAAAAACACCTAATTTGAAAGGTAGGTATATAAGTCCTGCATATGTTGTTTTTAGTTGTAAGGATACTATTCTACCTGAATATTTGTGGCTGATGATGAAAAGTGATTTCTTCAATAAGCTTATCAAGGATTCGACAACTGGTTCAGTTAGACAAACATTGCATTTTGAAAAACTTGCATCTATAAAAGCACCTATACCTTCTGTGACCGTGCAACAACAGATTCTCGACGCATATCATGCTAAACTTGATGAAGCAGATGAAAATATCAGGAAGGGTAATAATTATAGCGATGGATTGTTATTAAGTGTTCAAGCTGATGTTTCAGATTTAAAAAACAAAACAACTAAAAATACTGCTAGTTCGTCAATCTTGCAAATTATCCCTTTCACATCTACTATAAGGTGGGAAGTTGACTATATACAAAAGAAAGGACGATTAGAGACCATATACAATAGTTTTAAGTATCAGGAATATTGTATTAACGATTTGCAAAAGGAATCACTATTTGGACTTTCAGTGAAGGCTTCTTTAGATAAGAAAAATGGTATGATTCCTGTATTAAGGATGTCGAATGTGATTAATGGAGAACTCGATTTTTCAACATTAAAATATTTGCCTGCAGATTGTGCATCAACTGAAAAAGAGCCTCAAAAGTGGATTTTACGTAAAGGAGATTTCTTAATAACGAGAACTAATGGTAGCAAAGATTTGATAGGAAAAGCCGCTATTTTTAACAGTGACGAAACATATACGTATGCATCTTATCTCATCAGATATCGTTTTGACACAACTATTGTGTTACCTGAGTATGTAAATATTTTATTTATGACACCTCTTGTTCGAGAACAAATTGCAGTTATGCGAAGACAAGGAGGGGGACAATATAACTTGAATAGTGACGAAATTGGAGCTATCCGCCTTCCAGTTCCCTCTATACCAATTCAGAAACAAATAATAAAGAAATTCTTTGATGCAAAAGATGAAGCCCAAATATATTATGATGCAGCCACTAAATGTCAAATCGAGGCAGCCGTAGATTTCGAAAAAGAAATATTCTCTTAAACTAAAAAAGCCACAATCCCGGTAGTCTCCCTACCAACAATTGTGGCTTTTTATGTTCAAAGTTTTGTATGTGTGCCATCGCTTAGTAGTCCCTTACTACTAAGGATTTCTCCCCCACACCTTTGCCTTTATCCAGATTCCGCCCATGAGCCTTAGTAATCGAAACCGTAGTAATTCCAAGGCTTTCTGCCATATTCTTGTTGATTGTCAAGTAAAATTGACCCACTTTTACGTTTAATTCGTAAGCGCTTAATTTTTAAGTATGAATAGGGTAGAGGGAGAATAATTATCTCGCCCCTCCCATTGAACCGTACGTACGGTAAGCGCTTAAATCTTGGGTAGCTTTACTGTCTACGTTTTTAAACTCATAATGATAGTAAATAGATTTTTACTACACTCCGCTTGATAGGAGATAGAAATTTACTACATTTGGAGGTTTCATTATGAGTAATAAACGTGCTCCAGGGCGTTCCCTGGAAGAATGGATGGAACTGGTAACTGAATGCAGACAAAGCGGTCTGACAGATGCTGCATGGTGTAATGAACATGGGATATCTCCCAGCTGTTTTTACAATGCAGTTACCCGTCTCCGCAAAAAAGCCTGTCAGATACCGGATCCAGCCCCCAAAGCCAGCACTCTTGACCTTACATCCCATAAACAGGATGTAGTCAGATTGCTATAGAACCGGAGTCTTCTCCGGCAGGATTGCTCCCAGATAATGGAAACAAATCTATGCACCTTGACAATTCACATACGATTGAAATCGAAGCAGACGGATTGCTTATACGAATGAGTAATGAGATCAAACCGTTACTTCTGAAGATACTCATGGATACGCTGAAGGAGCCGTTATGTTAGCGGACATCTCAAGTGTTGATGCGATCTATATCGTCTGTGGAAGAACAGATATGCGCAAGTCCATTGATGGATTGTGTGCGATCATCCAGGAACAGTTTTCGATGGAGATCGACCATGCACTTTTTCTTTTCTGTGGCCGTAAATGCGACCGCATCAAAGCTATTTTAAAAGAACCGGATGGGATCGTTATGATCTACAAAAGACTGACTGCCCAAGGTTCTTACCGGTGGCCCAGGAATAAATCCGAAGTCCGGAATCTTACATGGCGGGAGTTCGACTGGCTGATGTCCGGCATTGATATTGAGCAGCCCAAAGCGATCAAGGCAACGTAAAAAAGATGCACATAAAACTCTTGTTTTTTGCTGTATTTTCGGCACTTTCAAGTCCTGGTAAATCCGCTGTTTTGCTGGGAAAAACCACTGTTTTCTGGTATAATGGAAACATCAGAAACAGGAGGAAAAAGCAGTGGCAGACAGTTCCAAAGATATCCAGCTCCGTGAGCTGAAGGACATGATAAACGATCTCAAAAAAATGATAAAAACACTTCAGGCAACTGTCGATGCTGGCAATAAACGGGAAGAGGCTCTCACCCAGGAGCGGGATAATCTGAAAGAAGAGATAGACCTTCTCCGTAAAAAATTGTTTGGCACCTCCAGCGAAAAAAGGACCCTCGATATTCCGGGTCAGTTAAACTTTTTTAATGAGGCGGAACTGGAACAGGATCCAGAAGCTGCAAAAGCAGAGGTTCTTGAATCAATTCTTCCAGAAAAAACAGCAAAAAAGCGAAAAGGAAGAGCTACAGATGCGGAACGTTTTAAGGGAGTTCCTGTTGAAAAAAAGTATCTGGAGCTTTCTGAGAAAGAGAAACTCTGCCCTGTCTGTGGTACCCCGCTGAAAGAAATCGGGGAAGAGTTTGTCCGCCGGGAACTGGTTTTTGTACCGGCAAAACTGAAAGTATATGAATACTACAGTAAGAACTATGAGTGTCCGCAGTGCAGGCTTCAGGATATTCCGGTCATCAAAAAAGGAAAAGATGGCAGAGCCCATATGCTTTATGGAATGGTTTCTGCTGGAACGGTCGCTTGGGTAATGTACCAGAAGTTTTGTAATGGTCTCCCATACTACCGTCAGGAAAAGGACTGGAAACAGTATGGCGTGGAGATCACCAGAGCTACTATGGCAAACTGGGTGATCCGGAATTCCGAAGCGTTTTTTCTTCCTATGTACGAATACTTCCACAGGAAACTTCTGGAACGTGGATTCGCAATGGCAGATGAAACGCCACTTCAAGTTCTACATGAACCGGAACGCCGCGCTCAGACAAAGTCATATATGTGGCTTTTCCGCAGCGGTGAAGACGGAGGACCACCTATTATCCTCTATAAATACTCAGAGACCCGGGCCGGGGACAATGCTGTAGATTTTCTTCACGGCTTCAAGGGTTATCTGATGTGTGACGGCTATAGTGGATACAATAAAGTTCCAGATGCCAAACGCACAGCCTGCTGGGCACACATCAGAAGATATCTGACAGATGCCATTCCCAAGGGAAAAGCTCTGGATTATACCCAGCCATCCGTACAGGGAATGCTGTACATTAACCAGCTCTTCCATTTGGAAGATGTGATCAGATCAAAGTATTCTTCCTTCGATGCTATTAAAAAGGCTCGCCTTGAAAAAGAAAAGCCGGTAGTAGAAGGCTTTTGTCGTGGCTTGATCAGCAGAACCCTACCCGTGGAAGCAGAATGGATAAAGCTGTCACCTACATTCAGAACCGCCGCTCCTATCTGACTACCTATCTCGAAGACGGGCGCTGCAGTTTTTCTAATAATCTCAGTGAAAATGCGATCCGTCCGTTTACAGTAGGCCGTAAAAACTGGCTGTTCTGTGACACACCAAACGGAGCCCAGGCCAGCGCTATCGTGTACACAATGGCAGAGATGGCAAAAGCCAATGGAGTAAACGTTTATCACTATCTTACTTATCTGCTGGAAAAACTACCTGATGATAGAATGAGTGATGATGAATTAGAACTTCTGGCTCCATGGAACGAAACCGTCAAAGCTGAAATCGAACGTCGTGCAAACGAATCAAATCAATCATATGTGAATTGTCAAGGTGCTCCGGCTACTGAAAAGTAGTCGGGGATTTTTCTATCATACCTAAAAATTAAGCGCTTACTACGTACGGGTCTCGTATACGGCTCTACAACTTATATTCCAACTTTTGCTAAGTAATAGGATAAGGGATTGAGCAGACCAGCTCCATCTTTTATCCTATTTTCAAGTAAATCTTTACTGATAATGAAATTCACCACGTTCATTCCACTTCTTCTGTACCACCCAAGTCTTGAATTTGCAACTTTATGAATATCTTCCTGACTGAATCCGTTTCGGTTCTTCCTGTTTAGATAACTTAGGTTTCTGTAGATGGTTTTCGGCTTCTTCCATTGCTTCATGACTATCATTCTTATTTTGTGTCTTAGCCATTGTCCAAGCTCTTCCACAAATTGCTTCATCAACCCGATTCTAAAGTAATTAATCCATCCTCGCACAATCTCATTTACTCGCTTGATTGTAACCACAAGAGGTCTTGCTATTGCTTTCCCTCTCTTCAGATATTCACTCAGCTTCTTTTTAAGCTTCTTTTTCTTTTCATTGGTAGGTTTTACTTTCCACTCTCCACCGTTTTTCAGAAATGTGAATCCTAGGTATTTGCTTCGCATCGGTCTGACTACTTTCGTTTTTGCTGCATTTACTTTTAGAAATAGTTTCCGTTCCAGCCAATCACTTATGGAGTTCATCACCCGGTTAGCCGCCATTTCACTTTTAGTGAAAATTAATACATCATCTGCATACCTTGTAAAGCGGAGTCCTCTATGCTCCAGTTCTTTGTCCAGCTTGTCCAAGTAGACATTTGAACATACGACTGAAAGAGGACCTCCTTGCGGCACACCGGTAATAGTTGCTTTTTCCAAGCCGTTTTCCATTACACCTGCTTTCAGATATTTCCGAATCAGATTTAATGTGGTACTGTCATTTACTTGTTCTCTTAGTATCGGAATTAATTTGTCGTGATTTACCTTGTCGAAAAACTGTTCTATATCTATATCCACTACCCATTCATACCCATCATTCAAGTATTCCAATGCCTGTCGAATGGCATCATGACAACTTCTTCCGGCTCTGAATCCATAACTATAGTCACTGAATATCTCTTCATAAATATCAGATATAGGCTGTGCTATTGCCTGCTGGATAGTTCTGTCAAGTGCTGTGGGTATTCCCAATGGTCTTTTCTTACCATTGTCTTTCGGAATGTATACTCTTCGGACTGGTTTCGGTATATATGTTCTGTTTCTAAGAGATGTAACGATTTTCTCTCTGTTCTCCCTTATATAATCTCCCAGTTCTTCTACAGTAACTCCATCAACACCACTCGCACCTTTATTAGCAACTACCTTTTTATAGGCTCTGTTCAGATTTTCTTTTGACAAGATCACTTCAATCAATTCCATTGTTGTTACTCCTCTGACTTATCCTAAAATTCATACATAACACCCCTCTAAGTATAAACAGTATTCCTCGGTTACGTTCCTACTTTTCCTGTCCACTCGATTTCTGGCTCATGTATTATTTTAAACATAACGATTCGTACTATAAATCGTTTCAGTCCTTCGGCTTTCGCTACTATGACATCATCTGACTCCCTCTCTAAACCTTTTTCGACCATACCTTTCAGTATGTGAGTAGTGTCTCCCGAGGTAAGACGCTAATCTTTCGTTCCACAACCTCTTGATTTACAACTTCGGTTTACGTTTACCTTTTGGGCTTTGGTTTGTCTAGCAACCTTACCCACCTAATCGCCTTATCAAGTTTCTGTACGTAGGCTCAAGAACTTTGTTACACCACTTCCTTCATCCATACCATTACTGGTACCGACTTGTGGTTCACTACACTTGGCGGTAAATACCCGTGACTGGACTTTCACCAGTAAGATTAGTGCCATGCTCGGCACACAAGAAAAGCAGGAAACCTTTCAAAGATTTCCTGCTAAATCAAATATTAAGTAGGTGCAAAAAGTCACAACACAAACATGTTAGTAAAATGGTGTTACTGCCATTTCCGAGTGAAAGATTGGTTTGTTCAAGCCATATTTTTTTACGACATCATATACTACATCCTCAAACCACTTAGGCGCATACGACGAAATATAGATTGCTACAATCAATTTTTCAATATCTATATCCTTTTCGATGCCGCTACTATTAGCTTTTTGCACTTTTACGACAGCTCTCACCTCTTGTTCATATTCAAATGATTTTCGCTTGTACCAATACGCTCCATTTACAGCAGAGAAGCGTTTTGTAAAATCAATATACTGTACTTTTCCTATTTGTATGGACGGGTCTTTTCCAAGTGCTTCATATAGCTGCTGGCAAGTTGTTTGAATTACAAGCGCATTTTTTACATTTGTAGAGTATAGCTTCCACATAGCCTCGGATTCATATTGATCACAATGCCAGCAGCTTACAAATGTGTTTTTCCTTTCAAACTTACCTCCAGTTTCCATTTCAGATAGTAGTCGCACAGCATTTTCTTCTATGTATTGGTCGGTTAAGTCTTTTGGATTCATACCCGGAGCAGTTTGTATCGCCTGCTTGAAAAAATCAAGATAAAAATTATCCCATTTTTCTTTTCTCTCTGCAATTCCCTTTGCTCCTTCAAATATATCCTCAAACGATTCTAATGATGGAAATATAGCTTTTTCTTTCCAATCAAAGAAATGAACTTGCTTAAGTCCATATATCGCCAGAGTTTGGCTGTTGGCAAAACCTCCTCATATTTTGGTTTCATCCAGTAATAGCGAACAACGGTTTCAGAAAGTAGCTGGGAACAGTCATCACAAAGTACCACTGGAGCTTTATCTGCAAGATAACCTAAGTGTGCCGTCATGCCATCTTGGAACTGCTTTCCACAATTGGTACAAGCTTTTCTGTGTTCATTATAGTAAATATCCAATTCGCGAGTGTGTTGATGCGTCATTTCTTGCATAACTTTCACCTCGGTTTCTTTTGGCATATTATAACAGAAATTATCGCATTTGGGAATACAGATGTTCCTTGAGTTGATATAAAAAGCACATAGGGAGTGCATTCGCCCCCCTATGCTTGCCTTGTTAGTGTCTTAGCTTCTGTGTTCCACGCGGTAATTGACGTATTTTCCGCCGGTATCGGCCAAAAGCACCGTCCCGTCATAGGTTTTGCCGGTTTTCATAGAATAGAGGCCCTTTACCTTTGCTTTTCCGTCTTTGAGCAGTGCGGCGGCGATCTTCGGGGTGAACACTTTCCTGCGTTCCTCAAAAAATCGGTCATTCTTCCACATGACAAATTGACAGGCCCGGTTTCCACAGTAGTAATTTTTCCTGCCCTCGTAGACGCTCGCCGCAGCGGGGACACGTCCCAATTGCCACGCGCTCGGCCTGAAACAATTTCTGTTTATCCTCGCTGATGCAGGAATAGGTTTTCACTAGCTCCCGCGTCATGGCCTCAATACCTGCCATAAACTCGTCCGGGTCAGCCTGCCCCTTGGCGATCTCGGTCAGACGGCTTTCCCATTCAGCGTAAGTATGTAATCATCCGTATCTGTTTTTTCGATTTTTATTCTGGTACAATCTCTTTAAAAATCAGGAGGTATTCTATACACTATCCAGTTTAGCGGTCTTAATTACAAGAGCGATTGTTTTCTGTGTTACTTCCTCTTGCATAAGTACCTCCGATCTGCATCTTCCTGTGTGTATGCTCGCTAAGGCGGAACATACAGCCGATGTAATAAATACCTCATAATTCTCCTTTCCGCTTCTGGACATCGTGTCCAAAAGCAATAAAAAAGGACAGCTACAAATCTCTCGACTTATAACTGCCCTGACGCTGTTATATATATTATCTATAAAATTATTTTCTATTGTATTCTTATTTTTTCAGACAATTATCATCATTCGAATAAATCTCATTAACGCAATTATCAGCTAGCTTCTGATTGCAATTTTTTACAATAGAAACAAATTCTTGATTCAATGGTATATGTATATTATGATTTACCTCTGCCATTTCACTTAATTTATGTGTTACTATCAGCTGAATTGCAATTCTTGGAGAAATCGGATAATGGAATATAGTCATTTTATCCATTTCAGTTCCCGTCAAGTTTATTATTGGTGTATCACCCGTGACAAACGGAACATCAGTTTTATTTTCAAAAAGCAGAATACTAGTACTAAAATTCTGTGTTATATTCAATGCCATTCGTTCAGCAAAATACGTGGCTACCATATTTACATAAAAATTAGTATCTAAATCCTTTAATTCCTCTCTTTCCTTTTTAAGTTCTTCAATATTAGCTACAGTATCATTTCGAATTCTCGGCGAACGAAAATATTGCATACAAAAAAACCTATGAAACTCATACTTTAAATCATCTTCCTCAGAATCTTCTTGAAAAAACTCACTTACCATATTTATAATTTCTTCATTGGACAGCTGATTTTCTTGAAACAATATACTATCCACCATGCATTTCTGAAGTTTATCCAACACTATTTGCCTCTTACTTTCCCTGTAAAAAGAAAAATCCCCATTAGATAGCTTATCAAGAAAATTCCACTTGTTATCTATATTTTCATATGGACACATTATTCGCTTTTCAATAAAGTCTCTTTGCTCCGCAGCTTCTGAAAATATCTTAGGCTCGATTCCAATTTTAACAAGCTCCTTTTCCTGCATATGTGCTAGAAATTGCTCCAAGATTATTTTATCTTTTTCCTGAAATCCGGTCACATCATAATAATACTTCTCAAACCCAATGTTTTGGAGCTTGCAAAATTCTATACGCTCTTGTTTGCCTCGAATCAATTTTCGCAAAACAAATAATTTCCCATTAAATCGATCACACTATCTGTCCATCTTGTGAGATATTCTCTCCAAATGTAATTGTTGCTTTTTTACTGTATCGCTCATAATCATTACCTCTTACTTCTAAAACTCTCATAGTCTAATTCTTGATACAACATTCAACGTTTGCATTGAATTTTCA
>ENA-OQIG01001204-OQIG01001204.1-human-gut-metagenome-genome-assembly--contig:-NODE-1204-length-11908-cov-2.225278_pt1 | contig 11908 bp, 22 predicted proteins | sample MGYA00242576_ERZ504741 | MGnify/ENA primary metagenome ERZ504741 (study PRJEB26092, sample SAMD00036436) | human gut metagenome | host: Homo sapiens | study: EMG produced TPA metagenomics assembly of... | reverse complement strand
TTTCCGGGCTTCATGACCCGGGTTTTGTCGGTGGTCCCGGGATGGCCAGCTGGACCGTGGCCTGGGAGGCATTGGACTGGATGCTCTTGATCCAGATATACCCTTCCTTCCCTTCGGTGCATTCCGGGGTTTCCTTCCGGTCGAAGAAATTGGCGAAATCCACCGCCAGCAGGGTGGGGTTTACCAGGTTCCCCTTGGCGTTCATGGGATGGGCACTGATGCCCTGGATTTCCACGGTGGCGGCCCCGGCGTTGAAGGTTTCATACACCACTTCTCCCAGGGCGCAGCAGTCGATGGTATAGGCGAAATCCACCGGGAACCGGCTGATATCCAGGGATTTGGAACCCTTCAGCCCCACTTCCTCATCCGGGACGAAGGCCACATAGATATCTCCATGATGGATCTCCGGATGGTCCGTCAGGGTCTGGAGCATGGTCATCACATTGGCCAGGGCGGCCTTGTTGTCGGCCCCCAGGACGCTGGTGCCATCGGTGAACACAATGTCCTGGCCCACATAGTCCGCCAGTTCCGGATGGTCGGCAGCTTCATGACAATGTTCTTATCGGCGTTGAGGACCACGTCGCCCCCGGGATAGTTCCGGATCACCTGGGGATGGACCTGGGGACTCAGGTTCACATCCACCGTATCCAGGTGGCAGCAGAAGCCGATTTTGGGCACGGTGCCGGTGAAGCCGGCGGGCAGGTTGGCGGGCAGCATTCCGGTAAGGACGCAGCGGTCGCTGAGCTGGATGTTTTCCAGGTCCATCACTTCCAGTTCCGCTTCCAGCTGCTGGGCCATATGCCACTGGTCCGGGGTGCTGGGAACAGCGGCGACCCCGGCCTTGCTTTGGGAAGGGATATTCACGTAACGGAGAAAACGATCAAGCAGTTGTTGAGTCAGTTGAGACATGGGCAATTCCTCCTTGGATTTGTGTTGTCGGGGATATTATAGCATAGGATGCGGAACAAAGCGGGCGGACGAGAAAAAGGAAGCCAGGTGCACGAGATGGGTCCAGATGCGCGAAAGCGAGATTTTGGAGTTGGGCATAGTACATAGTGGTACATGCCCAGCTCCAAAATCTCCGCTGACAAAGCAGATGGGGTCTTATTGTGTGCAGGGGTTATGCGTCAGCCGTTACCAGAGCAAGTCCAATCCTCCCCCTCCCCTCATCCACGCTGATCACCTTGACCTGGACCGTTTCTCCGGCGCTGACCACATCCAGGGGATGTTTGATCCGTTTCTGGCTCATGTGGGAAATGTGGATGAGGCCGGCGGTTTTGATGCCGATGTCCACGAAGGCGCCGAAATCGGTGACATTCCGGATGGTGCCCCGGAGGATGGTCCCCACTTTGATGTCCGACAGTTTCACGATGTTCTGGCGGGTCAGAGGGGCCGGAAGATCGGACCGGGGATCCCGGCCGGGAGCCACCAGGGCATCCAGGATGTCGTGGACGGTGGGTTCCCCGGCCTCCAGTTCCCGGGCCAGCCGGGCTTCATCCACCTGTTTCCGCCGGGCGGCCAGCCGTGCCAGTTTTTCTTTGTCCTGCAGGTCTTCCAGGGCAAAGCCCAGCTTTTCCAGGATCTGCTGGGCCAGGGCGTAGGATTCCGGATGGACGGGGGTGTCATCCAGGGGAGACTTGCCCCCGTGGATCCGCAGGAACCGGCGCACTGGGTAAAGGCAGCCGGGGCACCTTCAGCAGCTGCCGCCGTCCGGTGAACCGGCCGTTGGCGTTCCGCCAGGCCACAATGTTGCCGGCGGTGGCGGCAGTGATCCCGGCCACATGGCGGAGCAGGGCGGGAGACGCGGTGTTCAGGTCCACTCCCACATGGTTCACCACCCGTTCCACCACCCCGTCCAGGGTACCGGCCAGGGCTTTCTGTCCACATCGTGCTGGTACTGGCCCACCCCGATGGCCTGGGGATCGATCTTCACCAGTTCCGCAGAGGATCCTGGACCCGCCGGGCCATGGATACGGCACCCCGGATGGTCACATCGTATTCCGGCAGTTCCTCCTGAGCCAGTTTGGAGGCGGAATAGACGGAAGCCCCGGCTTCATTGGTAATGAGATAATGGACGTCCTTCAGCTGGTGTTCCTGGATCAGCCGGGCGGCAAACTGCTCTGTCTCATAGGAAGCAGTGCCGTTGCCGATGGACAGCAGGGTTACATGGTGCTTTTGGATCATGGACAGGAGCAGGGCCTCGGCCTTTTTCTTCTGGCCTTCGCTCTGGGTCACCTGGATCACCCCGTGGTCCAGCACCTGGCCGGTGGGATCCACCACCGCCACCTTGCAGCCGGTCCGGTAGCCCGGATCCAGCCCCATAACCGTATGGCCGGCCAGGGGAGCCTGGAGCAGCAGCTGTCCCAGGTTGGCCCCGAACACCTTGATGGCCTGGTCTTCCGCCTGTTCCGTCAGCCTGCTGCGGATTTCCCGTTCCAGGCCGGGAACAGCAGCCGTTTCCAGCTGTCCGCCAGGGCTTCCTTCAACTGGTCCCGGTAGATGCAGGGCCGGCGGAGCACCCGCCATTCCATTTTCCGGAGGGCCTGCTGTTCATCCCACACCAGATGGACTTTCAGACATCCTTTCTTTTCGCCCCGGTTGATGGCCAGTACCCGGTGGGAAGGCAGGGTCCGGACCGGTTCCCGGTAATCGGCGTACATCAGGAAGGTCTGGGCCTCTTCCGCCTCTTCCACCAGTTCGGTCTGGAGGAAACCGTGTTCCACAGCTGTTCCCGGAGGGTCTGGCGCAGGGTGGGATCTTCCGCCGCCAGTTCCGCCACAATGTCCCGGGCGCCGGCCAGGGCGTCTTCCGGGGTCTCCACCCCTTTGTCCGGATCCACATAGGCCCGGGCGGCGGTCAGGGCATCTCCCTTCTGGTCCCGCTGGAGGAGGAAGCGGTGGCCAGAGGTTCCAAGCCTTTTTCCCGAGCTGTTGGGCACAGGTACGCCGTTTTTGCTTGTAAGGCAGGTAATAATCTTCCAGTTCTGTCAGTTTCTGGGCATTTTCAATGGCTTTCCGCAGGTCCGGGGTCAGTTTTCCCTGTTCGTCGATTTTGGCCAGGATCTCTTCCTGGCGCTTCACCAGGTTCCGGAGGTACCCAGCCGTTCTTCGATGGTCCGGATCTGCTCATCCAGCAGGGAGCCGGTGACTTCTTTCCGGTAACGGGCGATAAAGGGGACGGTGTTGCCCCCGTCCAGGAGTTCCACGGTCTTTTCCACCTGCCAGGGGTGTACGGACAGTTCCCGGGCAATGAGCGGGGCGATGTCAGTTTGTTTCATTGGATATTTTCCTTTCGTAGAAAAGAGGGCTGCGGATTATACCGCAGCCCCGACTCTTTCCAGGCACACGAGATGGGTTATGCGTCAGCCTTTAAATATGTTTCACCCATATCGGTACGTACTCAGGATGATGACTATCAGCAGCGTCACATAATCTCCCAGGTGCAGTTTCATGGGCCGGCGGTTCTTGTAGGTGTTGGGGCCGAATCCTTTCAGTTCCATGGACAGGGCCAGGTATCGGATTTGCCACCGCCCGCATCACCAGAGGCTTTACCACCGCCAGGTAGGCATAGAGCCGTTTGAAGGCGTTCCCCCGGTTGGAATAGCCCCGGCAGGACTGGGCATCCAGAGTAATGGCGGAATCGGACAGGAAATCCGGCACGAACCGCAGGGCCGTGGTGAGCATGAAGGCATATTCATAGGCATGTGGAACTTTTCCACCAGGGCCTGGGCAATGTCCTGGATCCGGGTGGACGCCAGAAGGCACAGGAAGGCCGTGGTCATCACGAACATCCGCAGGCCCCCGGTAAGGGCCACATACAGGGGAGAGCCGAACAGCAGCTGGAGCAGCACCATCATGCCGGTGAATACGGTCAGGGTGCCGATGGCCGCCATGGTCATCCGGTCCCGCTTGATGGTCAGCAGGATCACCAGTTCCAGCACCAGCAGGCTGGCCACTGCGGACACCGGCAGCAGGAACACCCAGGCAGTGACCGCCAGCACCAGGATCAGTTTGGTAAATGCGGTGATTTTCATGCCTTGGCACCTTCTTTCGGCTGGATTTTTTCACACAGGTCTTCCGGACTGTCCGCCATTACATTGAACAGAGCGCTGAGCCGGGCCAGGACGGGCTGCTTCAGGCCCCATTCCCCAATGGGCCGCTTCCCGTCGAACAGATCCCCGGTTTTCCCGTCATAGACCAGCTGGCCGTCGTGGAGCACCAGGGCATGGGTGGTGAACTTCCGGGCGATTTCCATATCATGGGTGATCAGGATCAGGGTGATGTGCTTTTCTTCCTGGAGCCGGGCCAGGTATTCCATCATATGCTTTTTTTCCTGTTCGTCCTGGCCGTTGGTGATTTCGTCCAGGATCAGGGTCCGGGGCTGGAGAGCCAGCGCCACCGCCACCCCCAGCCGCCGCTTCTGGCCGAAGGACAGGCCCCGGGGATACTGGTCCAGATAAGGGGTCAGCCCCATGGCTTCCACTGCATCCCGCACCTGCCGGTCCAGGGCTTCTTTGGGCATTTTCCGGTTCTGGAGCCCGTAAGCCACCTCATCATATACCGTATCCCCCAGCAGCTGGAGGTCCGGATTCTGGAACACATATCCCACCTTGTCCGCCAGATCCGCCGGTTCGTAGCCGGCAATGTCCACCCCATCCACCAGCACCTGGCCGCTCCGGGGATGGTCCAGGGCCATGAACAGCCGGCTGAGGGTGGTCTTGCCGCTGCCGTTGTGGCCCAGAAGCGCCACCGCTTCCCCGTCTTCCACCCGGCAGGTGATGTCCTGGAGCACAGGGACGCCTCTCCGATAGGCGAAGTTTACTGCTTTTGCTTCAATCATGCCTTGCCGCCTCCCTGAAATTTCTGGAGCAGTTCTTTTTCTGCTTCCTCTTCCGTTCTCCAGTCGCCCAGCTTCACCGGGTATCTTTCTTCCAGGCCCAGTTTCACCAGCCACAGTTCCGGCAGGTTCTCCCGCAGATCTTCCTGGGCAAAGGCGACCCGGGCCGCTTCTTCGAATTTTCCCTGCACCTGGCTTCCCCGCCGCTGATCAGCACCAGATCCGTCATATAGGCAGCAGGTAGTTCAGGTCGTGTTCCACCACCACCACGGTCATCTGGTGCTGCTGATAGATCTTGTGCACCAGAGCATACAGGGACCGGGCTCCGTCCGGATCCAGAGCGGACACCGGTTCGTCCAGGATCAGCACTTCCGGCCGGCAGGCCAGCACCGAGGCCAGCAGCAGCCGCTGCCGCTGTCCTCCGGACAGTTCATCCAGCTGGTAGTTTTCCCGGCCGGGGAGCCCCACGTCTTCCAGGGCCTGGCTCACCCGGGCATCCACTTCGTCCGGAGAAAACCCATGGTTCAAAAGACCGAAGGCGATTTCTTCCCCGGCGGTCAGGGAAACCATCTGGCTTTCGTAATCGTCCATCATGATCCCCACCCGCATGGCAATTTCCGAGATCTTCCGGCCCTTCAGGTCTTCTCCCAGCACTTCCACGGAGCCATGGTACCGGCCCCCGTAATAATGAGGACGATACCCGTCATGGCCTTGCACAGGGTGGTCTTGCCGGCGCCGCTGGGCCCGGCGATGGCGGTGAAGCTGCCCTTCTGGATCTCCAGGTTGATGTCTTTCAGCACCAGATCACTGTTCAGATAGGCAAAATAAAAATCCGAAATCCGGATGGCCGTTTCACTCATGGCGTTTTCCCTCCGTGGCAAAGAAAATCTTCCTGACCGGACCATAGAGCACCTGGGTCACAACTCCGTTCAGCACCCCTACGGTGAGCACCACCGGCAGCATGGCACGGGTCCATACCGCAAGGGGCAGGCCCAGCACCAGTTTCAGGATGTAGGTGAATACGCTGCCGCTGACCGTGGTGGCCAGAAAACCTACAATAAAAGGCTTCACTTTCAGCTGCTCCAGATGGGCCAGGGCGAAGGCCTTCACCAGGATGCAGGCGGTCATTGCCCCGCACAGTTCACTGGCAATGTTCCCCAGGGGGAAGGCGGATTTGGAGGAAGGGATCAGCGTCAGACCGGCCACAAAGCCGATGCCCAGCGCCCGGGTCAGCCCCGGCCTGGTCAACGAGATGGTGATGGAATACATGGCAATGGTCCAGTTGGGGGTGACCCCGCCCACGTTGGGGCTGATGGTATGGAGGATGACTCCAATGGCCAACAGCAGGGCCGTCATGGCCACCCAGCGGTGGGTATCCCTGGCGGCTTCCACCGTAATCAGTTCCGGAATCGGTTTTTCCATGCTGCGATGCTCCTTTGCTGCAATAACATTATAATGTATAGTTTATGGGGCCGCCGGGGGGATGTCAAGAAAAAAGGTGCTGTGAAAAAATGAAGAATCATTTTCCCACAGCACCTTTTTGGTCACTGGTCAACGGTCAGCATTTTTCCGATTTCCGCCCTTCGGGCCGGAAAATCTGACAGCAGACTTCCAGCAGTTTCTTCTTCTGGGTTTCCAGTTCCACCAAAAGCATCTCGATCCGGTCCGCCGGCATGGAACACCTCCAGGGCCTGGGCCAGGATCAGCCGTTTCAGCTGCTCCCGGGGAAACAGGTATTTGAAATCGTGGGCCATGATGTACCCGCCCAGGGAAGCCCGGACCACCAGCACCCGTTCATAACATTCCTGGGCGGTAAACTGCCCGGGCAAAAGTCAGATGGGCATAAGAAGCATGCCGGTCCACCAGCAGCTCGAACAGCCGGGAGGTAGTGTACAGAGTCCGGCAGAGGCTGCAGAGCATGGCGCTTTTGTCCACGGCTTCCAGGGCTATGGCCAGGGGCACAATGTACTGGTACAGGGCCAGCATTTCCCTGGGATTTTCCTTCAGCAGGATTTCCGAAGGGGCCAGTTCTTTTTCCATCACTTCCTGGGCCCGGACCAGCAGCATCTCCGAGATGGCGGCCAGCAGTTCGTCCTTGGTTTTATACCAACGGCGGAGTTCACCTTCCCCCACACCGGATTCCGCACTGATCCGGCGGAGCGTCGTCCGCTGATAGCCGATTTCCTGCAGCATCCGGACTGCCGTTTTCAGCACTTTTTCCCGACTCGCCTGCTCCTGTAGAGGAATATCTGCCAATGGTTCTTTTCTGTTTCTGCCCATACTATCTGAAACTCCATTCTTTCTGCAATTTCTTGTTGGTCCCAGTGTAGCACGGGCTATCCTCCTTCAGCAATCCCATGGCGAAAAGTTCATGATTTTCATTTTTTTGCCACATTGCTTTGGAGAAATCCCTGTAACATCCTTCGTTTTTTCCAGACTAACAGGTCAGTATCCGACTGCTCAGTCGGTTTGAACGCCAAGAAAAAGGACCGCCGCCAAAGCAGCAGTCCTTTTTCACCTGGGAGCTCCGGCTTTCCTCGGAGTCTCCCTCCCTCGTTATCCTTCGATAGCGATGTATTTCTTGTTGTCCACCTTCTGGGGTTCCTTCTTGGGAATGCTCAGTTCCAGGATCCCGTTCTCGTACTTGGCTTTCACATCAGCTCGGTGACCCCTTCGCCACATAGAAGCTCCGGGCGCACTGGCCAAAGGTCCGTTCGCGGCGGATATACTGGCCTTTCTTGTCTTTTTCATCCTTGTCCACACCCTTGCTGGCGCTGATGGTCAGATACCCGTTTTCCAGCTGTGCATGGATTTCATCTTTCTTGAAGCCCGGCAGATCGATATCCAGTTCATAGTGGTCGCCCACATCCCGCACATCGGTCTTCATCATATTTCTGGCGTGTTTCCCGTACAGAGGGTTCCGTGCGGTGAACACATCATCAAAGTCATTCATGAGATCATCGAACACATTGTCATTGAAAACACTAGGCAGTAACATAAGCCATTCCTCCATTCAATCTTGGCCTTGAAGGTCAGCTTTTGGAACTACCGAAAGGCTGGATTCCTGTGGCTCCCTGAGGAGCCTCTCCCACGCTCCAGGTTCTCTTGGGAACCTTCTCTGTGTCTTTCCTTCGTTCTGCTATTATACTAGCACACTTTGTTAGCACTGTCAAGTATTGAGTGCTAAAAAGTCAAATTTTTATTTGACTTTTACATCTTCACCTTTGCCGGAGAGGCGATCAGGAACAGGTTGTGGTTCCCTCCCTCTTTTTCCGGGAACTGACCGTACATGTCAAAGGTGGAGAAGAACCGGGCCGCCGGGTAGATGCCGTAGCCGTCCTGGTTGTGGTCCGTGGTGTCATAGGGATCTGCCACGATCAGCACATCGTCCTGGGTATCGGCGGTGCCCATATCGTCATAACCGATGATCACCTGCCAGTGGCCGCCCCAGTCGATCCATCCCGCCAGGATGGGTTTACCGGCCTTCAGGGTGGCCTTGATGTCTTCCGGCCCAAAGGTCTTTCCGGCTTTGGCATAATCTTCGGTGGTCACCAGGTCGAAGCCCCCCACCTTCTGGAAGATGTCCTTCATCTGTTCCAGGGTGGTGCCCGGGTAGCCATCCGGGAAGCCGGGCACATCCACATCCTTCAGGGGATGGCGCAGATCCGCCAGCTTCTGTTCCGTCCAGTCCTTCTGCCGGTCATACCACCGGAGGACCATCAGAGCTGCGGCAGGCCCGCAGGACCATTCACTGGACTGCTGAATGGTCTTGAAGGCTGGCAGCAGCGTAAAAGACCCTTTGGAATGCATATGATAGAAATCAGGGTGGGTATAATAGATGGATTTTTTATGATCCAGCTTCCGTTCGATGGAAGCAGCCCCCTGGTCCTGGGTAATCTTGGCCGGTTCCTGGAATTTCATGTCGTCGCTGAAGTTCCGTCCGGGCGCTGCCCACACCGGCAGGGAAAAGCCTGCTGCCAGGATGCCGGTCAGCAGGGCGGAAAACAGGCGGGTCGTCATTTTCATTGTATCACCTCATTGCAGTTTGGTTGTTGCACCGTTCCATTATACGAAATTCTGCAAAAAAAGCCTATGCTCTTTCCTGGAAATGGTGTATAATAGCATTGTAATACTTTTCATTACAGAAAGGATGATTCCCATGGCAAATCATGAAGAACTGGTTGCAGAAGTAAAGAATCTGGCGGCAGCCCCCAGCGTATACAGCGGGCTGAAGGATCTGGCGGAACAATGGCTGGCAGCGGACGGTACCGCAGCCCAGGCCAACCTGACGGCTCTGCTCCGGGCAGCCCTGAAGGAAGATGTGTGCACCATCGAGGAGGTGCTGCCCTTCCTCGCTTCCGATGAAGCCAAAAAGGCTTTCGGAGAAGAAGCGGCCGCCCAGATGCTGGCCCAGGCCAGAAGGTCAAGGCCGAAGGGGGCAAATACTGCTTCTGCCCGGCCTGCACCGCCGGCGCCAAGATTTTGGAGATGCTGGGAGAATAAGAAAAAGGGAGTGTGAAAAAATGCTTTTTCACACCCCGTCACTAGTCACTAGTCTCTAGTCACTAGCCGATGGAAGCCAGCTGACGCAAGCGAAATAAAGGCGCTGTGGATGATTTTTTCACAGCGCCTTTTTGCTCGCGAGTCGTGGCCCGCGACCCGCAACCGGGGTGTGGATTTTTCCACACCCCCTTTTTTATACCATCTTCTCCGGATGGAACACTTTGTCGAATTCTTTTTCTTCCATGAAGCCCAGTTTCAGCACGGCTTCCTTCAGGGAAACATTGTCCTTGAAGGCCAGCTTGGCCACCTGGCGCATTTGTCATAGCCGATGTAAGGGCTCAGGGCCGTCACCAGCATCAGGGAATTGTGCAGGTTGTGGGCCATTTTTTCCTTGTTGGCCTTAATGCCCACCACGCAGTTCTTCCGGAAGGATTCCATCACATCCCCCAGCAGCCGCACGGACTGGAGGAAATTGTAGATGGTCACCGGCAGGAACACGTTCAGCTGGAAATTCCCCTGGGAAGCGGCAAAACCAATGGCCGCATCGTTCCCCATGACCTGGACCGCCACCATGGTCACTGCTTCGCACTGGGTGGGGTTCACTTTCCCGGGCATAATGGAAGAACCCGGTTCATTGGCGGGATGGTGATTTCTCCCAGGCCGTCCCGGGGACCGGAAGCCAGCCACCGCACATCATTGGCCATTTTCATCAGGTTGGCTGCCAGGGCTTTCAGGGCCCCATGGGCAAAGACCATGTCATCCAGGCTGGTGAGGGCATGGAACTTGTTGGGAGCCGTCACAAAGGGGAACCCGGTGTTCTTGGCAATGAAGCCGGCCACCTTTTTGTCAAAGCCCTTGGGTGCGTTGAGACCGGTGCCTACGGCCGTGCCCCCCAGGGCCAGTTCCAGCAGGCCCTTTTCCGCCGCTTTGATTTCCTGCCGGTTCCGTTCCAGCATGGTCCGCCAGCCGGAGATTTCCTGGGAGAAAGCCACAGGCACCGCATCCTGCAGGTGGGTACGGCCGGTGGTCACAATGCCCTTGTTGGCTTTTTCCAGCTTTTTGAAGGCCGCCACCAGTTCGTCCAGGGAGGGCAGCAGATGTTTTTCCAGTTCCCAGACGGCGGCAATGTGCATGGCCGTGGGGAAGGTGTCGTTGGAACTCTGGGACATGTTCACATGGTCGTTGGGGTGGAGCAGGGCTTCCCCGGCCATTTCATTGCCCCGGTGGGCGATCACTTCGTTTACGTTCATGTTGCTCTGGGTACCGCTGCCGGTCTGCCATACCGCCAGGGGGAAATTCCCGTCCAGTTTCCCCTTGAGGATTTCATCACAGACCTTCCCGATGGTCTGGCAACGCTTTTTGTCCAGTTTTTCCAGGGCCTCATTGGCCTGGGCCGCGCTTTTCTTCAGATAGGCAAAGGCCCGGATCACTTCCGGGGGCATTTTTTCCGTACCGATCCGGAAATTCTCGATGCTCCGTTCTGACTGGGCCCCCCAGTATTTATCCGCCGGGACTTTGATTTCTCCCATGGAATCCCGTTCCAGACGCCATTCCTCTTTTTTCGCCATGCTATCCCCTCACTTTTCTCATGATACCTGCATTATTCCATAGCCCCAAAGGTTTGTCAAATGAAGAAGGAGCCGTTGCCCATGCAACAGCCCCTTCTGTTTCACGCCGCCTGGAGAGCGGCAGCTTTCCTTTTCTGGAAGAAGATCACGCCGATGAGGATCACAGCCCCCACAATGTCGGTCTGGACCCCCGGGATCATCAGCAGCAGGCTCCCGCCAGAGAAACCAGACGCATGACCACATTCACCGGTGCATACACATACCCTTCGCAGGCCACTGCCAGGAGGAATACCCCCAGGGCCGCCGTGGCCGCCGTAAACAACCCTTCTGCCAGGGTTGTATTGATCAGCATCAGCTGGGGCGACAGCACGAAGATGTAGGGAATGATGAACCCGGCCACCGCCAGCTTCACCGAAGTCCACCCGGTCTTCATGGGATCCCCGCCGGACACACCGGCTGCCGCAAAGGCCGCCAGCGCCACGGGAGGCGTCAGGTTGGCGAACATGGCAAAGTAGAAGCTGAACATATGGGCCGCCGCATTGGGGATCCCCAGCTTGAACAGGGCCGGAGCCGCAATGGAGGAGGTGATGATGTAGGAGGGAATGGACGGCAGGCCCATGCCCAGGATCATGCAGGTGATCATGGTGAACACCAGGGTGAACATGATGCTGGTGTTCCCCAGGCTGATGATGGTGTTGGCCATGGTGAGCCCGAACCCGGTCTTGGAGGAAACCCCCACCACGATGCCCACGCAGGCACAGGCAATGGCCACGCTGACCGTTTGCTTGGCCCCTTCCGCCAGGGCATCCACAATGGCTTTGGGTTTCATCCGGGTGGTTTTCTTCAGGCTGCCACCAGGATGGTCACCCCGATGGTGAGCACCGCCGCATACACCACGGTGGAACCGGACATGAACAGCATGTACAGCAGGAACACGATGGGGATGATCAGATGGCCCTGGGCCTTCACGCGACCATCACGGGGTCCGGGGCAGTCCTGGA
>ENA-OQIG01001203-OQIG01001203.1-human-gut-metagenome-genome-assembly--contig:-NODE-1203-length-11929-cov-3.229368_pt1 | contig 11929 bp, 27 predicted proteins | sample MGYA00242576_ERZ504741 | MGnify/ENA primary metagenome ERZ504741 (study PRJEB26092, sample SAMD00036436) | human gut metagenome | host: Homo sapiens | study: EMG produced TPA metagenomics assembly of... | reverse complement strand
CGGCAAGTGCTGAAAGAATGAGAACGTCTTAGAGATAAAAAACGTCACAATGTGAGATTGGTGTGACGCAACAGTTACACTCAGTGACGAGAGAAAGAGAAGAGATAGAGATAGATAAGATAAAGAGATAGAGAATAAATACATTTGCCCGGAGGTGAACTCCGGACAGCCGCAACCGAAAGTGGAGATAGAGCCAGTTGCGGAGAACAGGACGAAGGTGGAGATAGAGCCATCCTGTTCAAAGGCTGAGTTGAAGGTAGAGACAGAGCCGGCTCAGGCAGATGTATTTATCAAACTGCCGTTGATCAATGGGGATGATTACCTGGTGACAAAAGAATATGTCAAAGAGCTTAAAGAAATATATCCGGCAGTTGATGTTGAACAGGCATTGCGTAATATGCGTGGATGGCTTGATTCTAACCCCAGAAACAAAAAGACTCCGAGGGGAATCAAACGATTTATTACAAGTTGGATATCCAGAGAGCAGGATAAGGCACCTCGCGTGCCGGATAAGTCAAAACCTGTTTCTCAAAACCGCTTTAATAATTTTCACCAGAGAGATTATGATTTTGCAGAGTATGAGAGACAACTGCTGAAACGATGAAAGGAGAACATAGATGTCAGAACAATTAAAACAGGATGCTGAGAAGAAGCTTGAAATCGCCCGTTTAGAGACGGAAACGGGCGTGGACAGTAAAACGATAGGGCAGGATGAAACAGAACTGCCAGAGAGCAAATTAGAGGACGAGAGCGGCAATGAAGTGAAAGCAGAGGATACTGTGTATTTGGGGAAAGCTTCACTTGCTGAGATTCTTACAGGAATGGCGGATCCAACAGAAGAGGAAATTAGAGCTGCAGAAATTGAGAATGCAAAGCCGGTAAAGCAGAAGGCTAAAGAAAAACTGGAAGCTGAAAAGAAAAAAGCAACCCAGAAGAATTTTGCTGAGTCGATCATTGCTTATCTGTTGAAAAGATGCGAAGAGGATCAGGGGTTTGCTGAAGATGTGATGCAGGAGGGAAAGACCTGGAACAAGTGCTTTAACTATATTGTCGAACAGGCTAGGAAGCAGTCGAATGGCAGAAGTACAGCAGTTGAAGACCGAGTTGTGTATGAATGGGCCGAGGATTATTACCACAAGTATGAAAAACCGGAAACCGCCAAAAAGGAAAAAGGCAAAAAGCCTGCGACAACAAAAAAGACAGAAGCACCAGCTAAAAAAGTCACAGAAATCAAGAAAGACATTCAGGAAACAAAGGATGATTCCAAGGTTTCTGAAAAGCCAGAGAAAAAAGATGCTGCTTCCAAGCAGCAGAAAACTGAAAAAACAAGTACAAAAAGCAGCGGCCTGAACGGTCAGATGTCACTGTTCGATCTTCTATAGGAGGCCGCCACATGGAAAAGAGAAAATTAGCACAGATTCCAAGAGAAGAAGCCACAGACGAAATGGTCAGGTTTGCCGAAAGAGCTGCGGGCACGCATATTGTTACAACAAGAGACATAGAAAAGATCTTTGATGATGACATTCTATCCCATTGATAAACTGAAGAAAGGAGAAAAGAGCGCTCAGTTAAGAACATTTTTTTCCAAGAATGATTACATATCACAGGATCTGACTGCTGAAAGGGTGAAATGGCTGACTGCAGCTTTTGATCGGATGGAATGTATTCACCTGTATGAATATCACTGGGATAGAGATAAGGGGAACAGATATACCCCGAACATGTTTTTCTGGACGGATGCAGACATTGATCGTATGCGTGGATTTTTCAAAGAATGGAGTACAGAAAAAGATGTTAAAGACTGGACAGCTGTGACACGTTTTCAGGACATGGTCAAACAGCGGCGACTGGATGAAAAACATGCCAAGGAGACAAATCCTATTGATACAGTCATGGGAACAGTCAAGGAAATTCCGGAAGACTTCAAGAAATGGGTATCGGAAAAAGTGATGTCATTCAGCAGATATCTGGTTTACTCAACAAGATCAAAGAATGAGGCTCTGGTGCATTGCACTCATTGCAATGGGGTGACACTGATAGACAGAACAAAAATTCGATTGAGAAATAATGAAAAAGGGACATGCCCCCTTTGCGGAAGCCAGGTCACTATCAAGGCCAGGGGACGGATGCCGGCACATATATGGGACAAAAGGATAGTTTCATTCATTGAACCAAGAGAAGAGGGGTTTCTGTGGCGATATTTCTCGGTCCATAGAGAGGTGAAACAGGATGGAAAAACGAATGACAGTCTGCTTGAAATCGTAAGGACGTTTTACAAATTTGCACCAAACGGAACGCATGCACCAGCAGTTATGAATACAGAGAGTATAAACAGACTGGTATTGTGCGGTGGTGTACAGATGAAGGGTACAGAGAAAGGTCATACTGCGCCTTATATCCGGGAAACCTGCCGGAAGCATGGAAAGATACTCCAATGAAATATTCAGCACTGGAGATTTTGTCAGAGAATAGACCGAGCGAACAGATACATTATGCCAATGCTATTTACAGATATCAGGAGTTTCCACAGCTTGAATGGTTTATAAAAATGGGTCTGTATAAACTGGCCGCGCATCTGATCAATAAGATTCATGACGGGGCATTTGAATATAATAGCCGGAATGGAATCAGGGGACTCAGAAAAAACGGAAAAACAATAATTTGAAATACTCGGGCTCACGAAGGAGAACACACGAATCCTGCAGTCTATTGATGGGAACATTGATGAATTGAGGCTATTGCAGGAAACGCAAAGCTCCGGATACAACCTGAAAGCGGAAGAATTGGAACGGTTCTATAAACTCTTTGGATGCAATACAACGCTGATACGGAAAGAAAACAGACATTCAACGATTCATAAGATCTGCAGATATATCGAGCGCGAAGGTTCCGATTATCGTGTAGGGAAGAATGGCCATTGCTGGCGATATTCCTATATGCAACACAAAGAAAGGCCGGATATCCGAGAAGAGCGCCTACAAAACTGCGCTAAAGATTGGCTTGATTATCTGAACTGGTGCAAAGAACTGAAATATGATCTCACCAATATGTTCTTCTATTTTCCGAAGAATTTCAAGAAAGTTCATGATCGGACAGCAGCTGAATACCAAGCATTACAGGATAAAAGAGCCGCAGAAGAGAAACGCCGTGAGGAAGAACGGATAAAACAGGAAGCAGAGGTCATGAAAAAAATTCTGAATGAAATGCTTAAAGAGAATGCTGGTACAGATAATGCTTTTCTGATAAGAGGAAAAGGATTGATATTGAGAGTGCCAAGAGATGCACAGGAAATCAAGAATGAAGGAGCTGCCCTTCACCATTGTGTTGGAACTTACGTTGACCGAGTGGCCAAAGGGCAGACACACATCTTCTTTGTGCGCAGAGTAGAAGAACCTGATACACCATATTTCACAATGGAATATAACAAAGGTCGAGTGATCCAGTGCAGGGGCAGTCACAACTGCGAGATGCCGTCATCAGTAAAAACTTTTGTAGCTGCATTCGAGAAACTGATGAAAGAACGAGAAGAAAAGATAGAAAGGAAGTGCGGGTAATGGCTAAGCAGATCATAAGGAGCATTCGTAAAGGCTCGGTACAGTGGAATGAAGAAGACAGACTGCAGATGGTTTCAATGCTGGCGAAAGCAGGATATGCGGTTCAGATCGTAAGAAAAGAGATTCCAAGCAGTGAAACTAGAAAGACAACGCAGTATGAATATGTGATCGAATATGGAGAGAAGGTGGAGTAATGAAAGCTATGAAGCCTATTTTCAGAACAAAACAGTATATCAAATACGGATTCGTAAAGATGGAACATGAGTATTGCTGTTGTCCTAAGTGCCGGAACATATTAAATGCAGGTCCGAATTATCAGCCAGAATTTTGCGACAGATGCGGACAGGCACTTGATTTCTCAAATACAGAATGGAAAGAAGATAGACAGATCGGGTTCGTAGAGCCAGAAGCCGTGTAAGAAAGGAGATAGAATGACTAAGAAAAGTTGTAGAAGAACAATGGATGAAAATAAAATCCACGAGAAAGCAGTAAAAATGAGAAAAAAGACAGATGAACAGCTGGTTCATTATGTGGAAGACAGAGTGGAGAAAGCCAGAAGTGAAGGGTTCAACGAAGGCAAGGCTTTAGCTAAAAATACAGCAAAGGAGTTTATTGTATTGCTTCAGCAGAATAAGATTCCGGGAATCGGAGCAGTAACGATCAATAAACTGGTGAAAGTGGCAGGTGAGCATGGATACTTATAATCGTTCAATCAGAGGGCTTAAAAGCAGATCAAACGGCGAATATTTTGAAAGAATGATTATTGCAGCTTCCCGGTTCTATGAGGACCGGGGGATAGCTGTTATAGATAAAACCCCTGAAGCTTTTAAAGTGATCAAGCCGTATAACAGAGACAGAGGCCAGTTCATATGTTGTTTTACACAACAGGCTCAACCGGATTTTAAAGGCGCCCTGATGGACTCTACAATGGTTCTGTTTGATGCGAAACATACAGATAAAGGCCAGATCAGTCGGAATGTTGTGACAGAAGAGCAGGAGGAATGCTTTGAACGTTACATGAAGATGGGGGCCATGTGCTTCTTGGTAATATCCCTCGAATTCGAGGAGTTTTACAGAGTTCCATGGATCGTATTCAGAGACATGAAAAAAATCTACGGACATAAGTATATGAATCGTGAGGAACTGGCGCCTTATAGAGTTAAATATAACAACGGAGTTGTGAAATATCTGGACGGGATAACACTCCGGGAAAGGAACGAAGATGAAAGTACAGAAGTATGAGATTTCCAGAACTATTGATAAATTGAAAAGCATTGTGCAGAAGAACGACCAGTTTCCGGCATTAGGAGGCGTTCTAGTAAAGGACGGGTATTTAATCGCATCCAATACAGAAATGACCATGCAGCTCAAATTAGAGGCCTCTAAAGGCAGTTATTTCATCATTCCTATGAAAGCCTTTGATGTAATTAAAAATCTTCCGGACGGAGAAGTAGATATTGATACAGAGGGCGAAAACATTGTCGTGATCAAGACAAAGGCAATAAAAAATAAATATCAGAGTTATCCACCGGAAGATTTCAGCTTTGATATTACGGAAAATCCGGATGCTCCGGGAGTTGTAATCAATGGCAAAAGTTTGATGGAGGCAATCGGCCATGTTATTTATGCAGCTGCAGACAGTAGCTCCTCAACACAAATGATGGGAGTGTATTTTGAAGGCGGAGAGAACAAGATTAAGCTGGTAGCACTTGACGGACATGTCGTAGCAGTTGATTCGATACCGACTGACGGTACCGCAGACATGAAGCTGATAGTGCCTAAAACAGTGGCAAAGAAGCTTGTGTCAATGGGAATTATTGATGATGTTGCTGTTACATATACAAAAAATAGAGCGGTATTCAAATCAAAAGAATATACCATTTACACGAGGTTAATAGAGGGTAAGTATTTTGATTACGATAGATTTTTCATGGCGGGAAAGATGAAACTTATGTTTCCAGACCGGAATTAGTTGCGGCAATGACAAGGGCTAAGATGTGTACGGAAGAAAAGAAACCTGCAGTCTTCGAAATGAACGAAGATCAGTTAAATATTCGCATTGCCGACAGACTTACGGATTATCAGGAAGAGGTGAAGCTTCAGGATCCGCTTCCTGAACCATTGAAAATTGGCTTCGATTCGAAGCTGGTTCTTGAAACACTGAAAGCATTCACTTGTGAAATATAGCCATGAATTTCTCAGGACCTAAGATGCCGGCAGTTGTTGAAGCGGAAGACAGTGACATGAAAGCTATCGTGTTTCCAGTAATGATAAGAGAGGAATAAAAACTATGATTGAGATCTTGGATATGAAAGATGTAAAAGATGCAACACCAGAAGAACTGGAAGAGCTTCGTCGGAAAGGATTCCTTCCGAAAACCAGATCCAAAAGAATTTCTGGGAAACCACTTACTCCATATGAAAGAACCAGAGCACAGGTGGCTGCTACCGGGAATAGATGGGCAATGGAGAACTTCTACGCCACACACAGCTGAAAGGAGATATTCATGGGAATGTATCATAAGAACCATCTTGTTGGACCTGGTTTTAAAAGACGGGCAAAACGTCAGACTTCGAAAGGGATGAGAAGAGCTGTAAAGAAAAGCTGCAGAGAGCATTTCGAGGATAGTGTTACATTGACAAGGAAAAGCCATAATTTACATGGCATAGACTCATGGAAATTTAGTTGAGAGAAGAAAAAATGGCAAATTTATATAATTTATGCAGAAAGGACGGAACGGTGATGGAGTATTCCATCACTGCATCCGACATAGCAGAACGGATCGGATGCAACAGACAAGATGTTTATTCTTCTGCAAGTTATGGGCTTTTGATCCAGAAAGAATATTATGTAGAAATTACAGACCGTCCGTTGAGCTGGAAGAAAGATATTAATCTGTTAACAGAATATGACAGTGTTCGGAAAGAATTTCTTAGGAGGTGCGGAAAATGAAAGTATATAAAGCAGTTCATGGAAATGAAAATAAATGCAAGGAACTTCACAAGGAGATGAATCTGAATGTGGGGCCGACTCGGTTGGTTCAACCGGATTTCTATTTACTGGTTGATGTTGATGATATCCAGAGGCAGATGAATGTTTTGGAGAACGAACTTCACCGGATGAAAAGAGTGGAAGCAAGGAGAAAATGGAGATATGTTCATAAAAGAAGATGATTTGAAATTGAATGAATGGCAGTTTTCTCAAAGAAAATTTCTTCCGTATGAGATAAAACCAAACTTGCTGAAACGAGAATTCGTGAATGGTATGATAACTGGAACGGACAAGTATATCTGAGTTATTCGGGAGGGCTTGATAGTACAGCTCTGCTCCATATGATCCGCAAAACGGTCGGGAAAGAAGTGCCAGCAGTGTTCTCAAATACTGGCTTGGAATTTCCAGAGATTGTGAGATTTGCCAGAAAAGCCAACGGAGAGTTCTTGGAAATTTATCCGCAGAGGAAAGATGGTAGTCGAGCCACATTCAAATGGGTTGTCGAAACTTATGGATTTCCTATTACCTCAAAAGAAAATGCTGCAAAAATTAGAAAACTCAGACACGGAAATCTTTGTGATAGATACCGCAACTATCTTTTGAATGGAGATGAACGTGGAAAGTTTGGGGTCCTTGCAAAGAAATGGCATTACCTTCTGGATACTAAATTTGATACCAGTGAGAAATGTTGTGACATCATGAAAAAGAATCCGTTTTCAAAATACGGCAAAGAAACAGGACGCGTTCCATACGTAGGTACAACACAGGATGAAGGCTTTATGCGCGCACGTTTATATGCTCATACTGGTTGTAATGTGTATGACGGAAAAATGATTAAAAGCCAGCCACTTGGACCATGGAACAGACAGGACGTTCTCAGATACATTGTGGAAAATGATGTGGAAATATGTTCAATCTATGGAGATATACGGAAATCATCAAGCGGATTATATTACACTACAGGAGAACAGAGAACTGGTTGCATGTTCTGCGCATTCGGAGCACATATGGAGGAATGCCCGAACAGATTTCAAAGAATGGCGAAAACACATCCGAAACATTGGAAAATCTGTATGAATCTTGAAAACAATGGAGTTAGATATCAAGATGCATTATTAGAATGCAAAATTGAAACTGAAACGTGGGAACAAATGGGGCAAATGAGTATAGAAGACTATTTGAAAGGGAAGATTCATGAAACGGCATGAATATGCATTCCCCTGCGGCGGTTGTATTTGTAACCATTGTGCGAATAACCTATACAGTGAAGACAAAACAGCAGGCGAAGCAAGATATTTTGCGATGCTGCGAGTGTTGCAGATGGTATGACGGAGACACAAGAAGCAAGGATATGTGGAAACAGAAGTGCAAGAATTATATTGTAACAAATCAACATGCTGAGTATTTAAGAAAAAGGATAAAGGTGGTAAAGAAATGAGAGAGATTCTTTTCAAGGGAAAGAAAAAAGATAACGGTGAATGGATAGAGGGATACCTGTTGGATGGTGGAATGCCGGGAGAAAAGCGAATATTCATAGGGAAATTGGTAATAGGCAAATGGACCGTTATGGCGGATGAATTTGACGAAGTTGATCCGGATACAATATGCGAGTACACAGGATCAACAGATAAGAACAACAAGAAAATCTGGGAGAATGATATTTTGATGCGTCATGGAAATTCAGAAGACCTTGTAAAAGCGGTATTTGGAGAATTTGGTGTAAGAAATATTGAAACCGGGTCCATAGTAGATAAAGTTGTCGGATGGCATTATGAGATTATTCCGACAGATACAATCAGCAGATGTGAACCATTATGCTATTCAATGCCACTGACCAAAGATTATATCGACAGGTGCGAAATGGAAGTAGTTGGAAGCATTTTCGACAATCCAGAATTATTGCAAGGAAGTTTATGAGCCGGGATGATTATGCTTTTCACTGCACAGGATGCCGTTGTAATCATTGTGCAAACAATGTGGAAACAGGAGATAACTGTGCAGGGGAAGCGATAAAAGCCTGCTTCGTCTGTGACGAATGTAATTGGTATGATGGGAACTTGAAAAATAGAGATATGACCTGTAGGCAGTGCGAAGATTATATTGTAACAAATCAACATGCTGAGTATTTAAGAAAAAGGATAAAGGTGATAAAAAGATGAAAAAACAGTGGAATTATGTTGAAAAAGACGGAAACCCGAAAAAGGCAGGGCTGTACTGGGTGACGCTTATTTATCCAGAGAGAAAAGATGGTAAAAAGACAGGAAAATTTATGGCTGAGGTTGATACCAGATATTTCGCAGATTTGGACAAAGAGTCAGATTTAAGAGGCTTGACCATGGACGGAGAACCAGATAGCGGTTTCGCATGGACAGAAGAATGCGGAAGTATTTCAGGAGAAAGAGTGCATGCTTGGATGCCTATGGAAGATATTAGAATTGCTGAGTTGCCGGAGGGAGTTGAAAACCGAAATTTTGAATCTATGGAGGTATAAGCGTGACAAGAGCAGAAACAACCAAGTTCCTTGGACAGTTGCTTATAAGTACCCGGTTTAACGGCGCTGGGAAGCACTGGGCCAGCGAGGTAAGTATTGATCCGTGGGGAAGAGACGCGAAAAGAGTTGATTACATGCAGTTTTCACCAGCTGACCAGTGCTCTATATCCGGGATAGAAAAAGGCATATTTACATGTTATGAGGTAAAAAGCTGCAAAGAGGATGTTTATAGTGGGAACGGTCTCAACTTCCTGGGTGAGAAAAACTATATTGTAACCACTATGGAGTGTTACAAGGATATTTTACCGGACTTTCGGAGTGGGAAACTTGCTAAGCATATGCGTGATCAGTTTCCGGAATCCTCCAATTATTTTGGAGTGATGGTTGCAATACCATACTGGGCAGAAATTACAGATGAATTCGAGAATCCTACACCGATAGATGGAAACACAGAGAGGAGTTGGAAGCTGGCGGCTATTTTATCATGCAGGCAGGGACCAAGAAAGAGATCTATGTCGGAATTATTATTTTGTATGTTGCGGAGCGGTCATTAAGGAGGATGAAGAAATGAAAAAATTTAAAGAAAAACGCATGGCAAGTTATGTGCTCAGAAGCAATGAACTGATTCAGGAAGGCAAAACAAAAGAAGCTGCAGAGCTATTTGGAAAAGGCTTAGGTTATTATAGTTCAAACATTATTCATGCCATTACGCCTTATGCAACCGCGGATGCAGGACTTATATCTACTGTTTTACGTCATTTAGCATCAGAAATCGAAGAAAAGAATCCTGGGGCAAAAGAAATGCGAGAATGGGCAGAAACTCATGTCGAAAAGCCGGAACTCAAAGAGATAAAGAGAATTAAGAAACCTAATTGTAAATAAGAAAAATATTCGATTGGAGTGAAAAGATGTTTGATATCGAAAAGGCAAGAGAAAAAAAGGAGAGGAGTAAAATAAATGAAGGAAGTTATATTTTACTTATGTGGAATCTTTAGCTGTATGATCATATGGTTCTTGTGGCTATTATAGCCTATAAAAAGGCCAAAGAAGCCCCTTTGAAAGAGTATGCAAGGATTCATATTGATATCGAAAAAGCTATCAGAGAGAACGAAGAACAGATAGTGATAGCTAAAAAATATCAGCTCATTGAAGACCAGGTGATTGACCAGATGATTCTCCAGTGGAAGATAGAGTATCTGCAGAGCCAGAGAGAATGGTTATTTACATTACTTGGCGGAAAGATGGAGGATTCTCATGTACAGCAAATGCCAGAAATGTGGGAGAAAATTGACGGATCCGGAAAGCATTGAAAGAGGATATGGTCCGGAATGCTGGGGAAGTATCTTGCCTCATTATTCTATTGAACAGGAGGAACCGGAAGAATCTATTCCGGGCCAAATGACTATAGAAGATTTCTTGGGAGGTTTAAAAATGGAGGAGAAAAGGATATGTCCTGAATGTGGGAAAGAGTATAGTTCTCGCCCGGCATTATCAAGAAAAGACAACAAAACAATGATATGCATCTAATGCGGATGATGGAAGCACTTGATACAGTGCGAGATTTCTACGCTCCGGGAATGACAGATCAGCAATGGAAGCAATATAAAGAGGAGTACATGCTTAAATATATAAAGGAGAATTGATATGGATAAAAGTTTATATAATGCAAGCGGATGTAAGGACAGAACAGCACATGATGCGATCTGTGCAGCGGATAGAACCCGAACATTAGTGTACAGGCAAGCAGGACAAAAAAGGATGAGGAAGCAGAACTGTTTGTGAAGATGGTAAAAAGACTTGCAAAAGGATTTGGGTTCAAACTCTGTGACAGAATCAAATTCGAGGATCCTGAGACTGGAAAGAAATATGTGTGAGGTATGGCATGGATACAGAGAAAAAAGTACAATTCGTAGCACTGACAAAAGAGGAAATTGATGCAATGATTCAGCAGGCTGCTCTTGCCGGAGCACAGGTTGCGTCTGATGCAATGATGGTAGGGCAGAGAAAAAGCGAGAAGGAGAAGATTGATCGTCGTTTGCATAACACTGATTTGCTCCTTAGAAATTACAGAACTTTAAAGGCGAGCTACGAAAATGCCGTCTACAAGTCCAAGGAAGGGGAGGTTACAGAGGTACTGGAAGACATCATGACCATGAAAGATGATAAGGTCATAGTGGAGAGCATCAAAACTTCGGCCAAAAGAACCGCTATCATGGTACAGCATATTGACAAAATGCTTGATGTATACCGTATCTATTGTAGCAAATTATCGGAAAAAGATAAGAGACGCTATAAGATTATTAAAGCCCTTTACATATCAAAGACGCCAATGACAATTGCAGAAATTTCAAAAAAATTTTCGGTCAGCAAGGTCACTGTATATGAAGATATCAAAATTGCGAAAGAGCGCTTATCTTCGCTGTTTTTCGGGATTGACGGACTGAGATTTTTTTGAAAAATAGAAAATATCGAAAAGCGTTAACTTAACATTGACTTAATAACGAAAATGGTGTATGATAATCGGGTAAAATTTTATCATGAGCATGAGCCATCAGAGTGAAATCTGGTGGCTTTTTTAATGTAAACCTTTGGACGGGAGGGATATAAATGTAAAGGTAAAATGCTCCTTTAGAAAAATAAAGGAGATCATACATGAATGGAATAATTATGCTGTTTGTCTACGCAGCGATCATGATACTGGCGACAGTGACCATGACTAAAAAAGAGAAAAATGTAGTAAATTTTTGTGTTGGAAGCCGGTCTGAGAACTGGATCCTGTCCGCACTGAGTATTGCGGCGACGTGGATCTGGGCGCCGGCTTTGTTTGTTTCAACAGAAAAAGCATATTCGGCCGGATGGATTGGGCTTTTCTGGTTCTTAGTGCCAAATGCTT
>ENA-OQIG01001202-OQIG01001202.1-human-gut-metagenome-genome-assembly--contig:-NODE-1202-length-11930-cov-2.114801_pt1 | contig 11930 bp, 17 predicted proteins | sample MGYA00242576_ERZ504741 | MGnify/ENA primary metagenome ERZ504741 (study PRJEB26092, sample SAMD00036436) | human gut metagenome | host: Homo sapiens | study: EMG produced TPA metagenomics assembly of... | reverse complement strand
ATCTCCTCCATCATTTTGTCCCAGACGCCTGGTGACGCCTTTTTTCCATACAAACTTGTACTTGTTGGCGAAGGACTCGATCTTGGTCCCGTCGATGAACAGCGTATCAGCAGAGAGTTCACCATGATAACCCAGCCATACAGCTTGCTTAAATCCATCCTTTCTACACCATCGTGGACCAGCCAGACCGGATTGTCTTTGGGAATCGAAAATTCAATATCCATGGGCAAATGGAGTTGCAAAACCGTGCCCAATTTTGTATAATCTTTAGGTAAAATTTTTTGTCGCATACTGAAATTTTACACCACTTCCGGCCTCTTGGAGACCGGAAGTTCTTTTTTTTTTAGTTTTTTAGAAAACAGCAGGCCAGAGCCAGGCGGGGTACCGCTGAACGACCCTTGAGCGGAGCGTGAAGAAATTTCCGGTTTCGCTCATCCGCTGGGAGCCTCGTTCAATCGCCAGCGCGTTGGCGGGAAGCGGATTCGAATGGCGAGGCCGAAAATTTTAGTGACGGGAAGCGGCGTCGGGCAGGGGTGCCCCGCCTGGCGGTGACAGTAACGGAGACAACCGGCGTTACTCGACAGCACCCCCACCACCGGGCAAGCCCGGTCCCCCGCCCCAAGGGAGCGGACTGAAAATAAAAAAAGAGGCATCGAAAAATGATGGATCATTTTCGATGCCTCTTCTAGTCCATAATGACAGGACACAGATAAAAAGGTTTTCAAGAGGTCTTATCAACCATTAACGTGCAACAGCTCCTTCTTTCGCAGTCAAGGGGCCTGGCAGAAATCAGGCTCCCTTTTTCTGTCCGAAGATCCACTCCTTGACCGGGGTAATATCATAGGCGTGCTGCCAGGTGCTCCGATGGCTGCCTCCCTGGTACAGAAGATAATACGCATGGACTCCAGGCTGGATCATCTGTTCCGTCAGCTGATCCACCTGGGTTTCCGGAGCATCCTGGGCGATGGTTCCTCTGATGACCCGGTCCCCGGACGCATCCAGCTGGGCCATGATGGTATCCATGGAGGCTTGGCTCCCGGATCCCCCGCAGCCGCCACTGCCCAGATGTTCTGCCGGGCAAGGGGCGCCGTCACCCGGGGATTCCATTTGCCGGCTACCAGATAGGAAGCCCCAAAGAAATCCGGGTACTTCACATCCATGGCAATGGAGGTCATGCATCCCATGGATTACCCTGTATTGTAGATCCGTTGGGTATCAATGGGATACTGGCTGGACAGACTTTCCACCAGATGGATGGTCCGATCCAGTTCCGGTCCGTACTGGTACTGGTCATTCACGATCACCGTATCATACTGGGGTGCCAGCACAAAGCAGGGATGTTCCTTCTGCCATTCCGGTTCCACCCAGGTCACAGCGCCCCGGCCCTGGCTCAGGGTGGCCTTCACTTCCGGAGACACCGTCCCCGCATCATGCATGAAAAGGACCAGCGGGTACACCTTGCCCTTTTCCAGTTTTTCCGGCACATATAAATTATATTGCAGTTTTTTCCCATCCTGATCGGTGAAAGTGTGCTGGGTGAATTTCTCGATCAGCAGCTGGCGGGTATGGGAACTGCTCATTTCCGGTTCCCCTCCGTACAGCCTTCCCTCTGCCGTCTTGACCAGACCCTTCTGGCTGATTTTGGCCGTAACAGGAACCAGAGGCTGGGGATTTCCATCGGCTCCCCAGCTGGGCCCTCCCACCCCCACAGGAGCCTTGTGCTTGTCTTCCGGATGGGGATCCACCATCTGGTCGGACAGGGGAAGGGGTTCCAGTTCCACCTGGACATAGCGCCCTTTTTCCGCAGCCTTTCCATACGGTACTGCGGAAACGAAGGCTTTTGCCACCGTCCGTCCCGGTACAGCATAATCTTCTGCGGTCACGGACGAGCCCAAAAGATCGGCGTCATACCTGAGCTGGACTTCTGCCAGCTTTTCTCCATCCCCATAGACCTGGGAGATGGCTTCCACATCCTCCACATGCCCGGCAGCAAAAGCCCTGCAGAGAAACAGTAGGCGGCCAGCAGCCCGGTTCCCAGGCACAGTTTCCATTTCACCATGATCTGCCTCCTTATCCAATCGTATAGATATTGTACCTGGAGCAAATGAAAAGCAAATGAAAACTTGTATCGGATTCCCCGCCCTGGAAAGATAAAAAATGCCCGGGAGATTGCTCTCCCAGGCATTTTTTCTTTTATTTCTTCACCACATCGATGTTCCCGTCCTGGAATACCACTTCGATATGATCCCCTCTCTGGATCTCGCCCCGGACGATCTTGTTGCTCACCACGGTTTCCACCGTGTGGACAATCAGTCTCTTCAGGGGACGGGCCCCGAAGGCAGGGTCGAACCCGGCTTTGGCCAGGTAGGCAATGGCGTCGTCGGTGGCCGTCAGGGTCAGTTCCAGCTGGCTGTGCAGCCGGCTGCCCAGATGGTTCAGGATCAGCCGTACAATATCCTTCAGCTGTTCTTCCTGCAGGGGTTTGAACACCACAATGTCGTCCACCCGGTTCAGGAATTCCGGCCGGAAGAACTTCATCAGCATGCTCCGGACTTCGTCCTTGCTGATGGCCCCCTTCTTTTCCATGATCTCATGGGACCCCAGGTTGCTGGTCATGATGATCAGGGTGTTCTTGAAATCCACCATCCGGCCCTGACCGTCGGTCAGACGGCCGTCGTCCAGCACCTGCAGCAGCACGTTGAACACATCCGGGTGAGCCTTTTCGATTTCATCGAACAGGATCACGGAATACGGATGGCGCCGCACGGCTTCCGTCAGCTGGCCGCCCTCTTCATAGCCCACATAGCCAGGAGGGGCACCGATCAGACGGGACACCGTATGTTTCTCCATGTATTCACTCATATCGATCCGGATGATGCTCTTTTCATCATTGAACAGCACTTCTGCCAGGGCTTTGGCCAGTTCGGTCTTGCCCACACCGGTGGGCCCCAGGAAGATGAAGGAGCCAATGGGCTTGTTGGGATCCTTGATCGGCCCGGGCCCGGATGACGGCTTCGCTGACGGCTTCCACCGCTTCGTCCTGGCCGATCACCCGTTTGTGGAGGATTTCCGGCAGATGGGCCAGTTTCTTCTTTTCCCTCTCCATCAGACGGTTCACAGGGATCCCCGTCCAGGTGCTGACCACCTTGGCGATATCATCCTCGTCCACTTCTTCCTTCAGCAGGCGCTTGTCGGAATGTTCCTCTTTTTCCAGGGCCGCCAGCTGTTTCTGGAGTTCCGGCAGCTTGCCGTACTTCAGTTCTGCCAGACGGTTCAGGTCATAGGACCGCTCCGCTTCTTCCATTTCCTTCTTCACATTGTCCATATCCTTCTTCACCTGACGGATCTTGCAATGCCGCCCTTTTCGGCCTTCCACTGGTCCATGAGCTTGTCGTTCTCGCTCTTCAGCTTGGCCAGTTCCTCTTTGATCTTTTCCAGACGGGCCTTGGAAGCATCGTCCTCTTCCTTGGACAGGGCCTGTTCCTCGATCTGGAGCTGGAGCATCCGCCGGCGGCTTTCATCCAGTTCCGTGGGCATGGAATCGATTTCCACCCGCAGACGGGCAGCTGCTTCATCCACCAGGTCGATGGCCTTGTCCGGCAGGAACCGGTCGTTGATGTACCGGTTGCTCAGGGTTGCGGCCGCCACCAGGGCGGAATCCTTGATCCGCACCCCATGATGGACTTCATACCGTTCCTTCAGCCTCTCAGGATGGAAATGGTGTCCTCCACACTGGCTCCTTCACCAGCACCGGCTGGAAACGCCGTTCCAGAGCAGAATCCTTTTCAATGTACTTCCGGTATTCCTTCAGGGTGGTGGCACCGATGCACCGGAGTTCCCCTCTGGCCAGCATGGGTTTCAGGATGTTCCCGGCATCCATGGAGCCTTCGGAAGCCCCGGCCCCCACCACCGTGTGCAGTTCATCGATGAACATGATGATCTGACCGGCGGAATCGGACACGATCTTCAGGACTTTCTTCAGCCGTTCCTCGAATTCCCCTCTGTACTTGGCCCCGGCCACCAAAGACGCCAGGTCCAGGGCATACAGGGTCTTGTTCTTCAGGGATTCCGGCACATCTCCGGCCACGATACGGCGGGCAAGACCTTCCACAATGGCGGTTTTGCCCACGCCGGGTTCACCGATCAGCACCGGGTTGTTCTTTTTCCGGCGGGACAGGATCTCGATGGTCCGACGGATTTCATCGTCACGGCCAATCACCGGATCCAGTTTCCCATCCCGGGCTTTCTGGGTCAGGTCCTGGCCGAATTTCTCCAGGGTCTTGCGGTTTTCGTCCGCATCCCCGTTGTTTTCATATTTGTCGATCAGACCCGGATGGCCACTGCGGTGATCCCGTCACTTTTGTCACACGGTTCACCACTTCCGTATCCCCGTCCTCACAGAGAGCGGCCAGCAGATGGGATGCGGTCACCGGGTTCTGGCCGGCAGCCTTTTCCGCCAGGGCGAACACCCGGGCCAGGCCCGTGCTCATGCTCATCTGGTCGGACCCCTTCACAGAGGGGATCTGTTTCAGCAGCCGGTCCACTTCCCGGCTGAACTGGGCCTCATCCACGTTCAGGCTCTTCAGCACAAACTTGAAGAACCCGTCCGGCTGGCTGCACATGGCGGACAGCAGATGGACGGTGGTCAGTTCCTGGTTGTAATTCATAACGGCTTGCTGCTGGGCAGCTTCCAACAATCCACGCACTTCATCACTCAAGCGTTCTGCCTGCATAACAAACACCTCCAAAAAAACCATTGGATCAATGGGTAGTATTCTCAATTACGGCCCCTGCAGAAAAAAGCAGGCCCGGGAAGTCTTTTTCTCACTTCCCGGGTCTTATTGTACCGCTTAAAAGTCAAAAAGTCAAATATTATTTTCGTTTTTTTGACTTTTTTGATTTATTCTTCAGGGCCAGGCAGGACCATTCCGGATGGCGGGCCATTTCCCGGAAAAAGGCCTTGCCGGCTTCTTCCGTTTTATTCCCCCGCTTTTCTGTCCGGATCCCTTCCTGGCCGCAAAGAGCCGCCAGGGCCAGGATCAGGCTCCGTTCCCGGCTGCTTTCCGCTCCTTCCGCCAGGGCACCGGTCCGGGCATAGCTGCGGCAGGTCTTCCACCACTGTTCCCTATAAGCCTGTCCACGCTTCACCAGGCGCTTTTCGCCCAGGCTCCGCTCCAGGGCCAGAAGCCCCGCCAGTTCTTCCATCTTTCCCTTCCGTTCCCAGGGATCCGGGTTTCCGGCGTCTTCCAGCAGCTGCCAGTCCTGCTGCCAGCGGTTCCAGCGCTTCTGGAGGAACGTTTCCAGGGTGGAGTTCTCCCCATCTTTCCGGGCCAGGAAACCAGGTACAGCAGCTGCCACAGAGCCCCTGCCGCATCCCGGCCGCACCAGGACGCCCATTCCTGGGCCGCCGCCACCCACCGGTCTTCCAGCCATTGCCAGGCCGGTTCCAGGGACAGCAACTCTTCCGGAAAGGGTTTTCCCTTCTGCCGGTCAGACACCGCCAGATAGTCCACCGGTTCCAGCACCTGGAGCAGCCCGTCCAGCAGATCCCGTCCTTTTTTCCAGGAGGTTTGGGACAGGAATCCCTCCCCCAGATCCCACAGCCCGGCGCACTGCTGGAGCAGCTCCAGGAAAGACCGGTCCTGGAATTCCCGGTCAGCGTCCGGCACCAACAGGTCCAGACCCTGGCTGAGGGTCTGCCGGACCAGAGCCTGCCACACCTCCGATGGTTCTGTTTCCCGGTTCCATTCCGGCCCTTTGGCCGCTTTGGACGGAGTGCCCTTCCAGCCCAGCAGATCCAGTCCCCGTTTGAACTTGCTCCGTTCTTCCGGCCACAGGGGGATTTCCCGGGCCAGAGCTGCCGTAAACCGCAGCAGGTCCCGTTCCTGGCCCCGTTTGATTTCCAGTTCCAGTTCCTCGATGGGTTCCGTTTTATCCCCGGCAGTAAGGGTTCCCTGGTCCAGGGCCGCTTCCACCACCGTCACCGCCGACAGCTGGAGGAGCGCCGTCTTCCGGGTGAATTCCACCGTGCACAACGGCAGCAGCTCGTCTTCCTGGAGCAGGGTCTGGAGTTTCTGGTCCAGCTGGGGAGCAAAGCCCTGGATCACCGGTTCCGGTTTTTCCAGGGGCACCGTGTACTCCTCCCGGCTGGAGAAGCCGTTCACCGTCTTGCCCTGGCTTTTCACCGTAGCTTCAAAGGCCTTGCCGTTGGTCCGGCGGATCCGGTACGCCATGCCGGTCCGGGTCAGTTTCCCATCCCGGGTATCCCTGTACTGGTTCCAAAGATCCAGGGTATGGCGGCTGCCGGGAATGACCTTTTCCTTCACCAGTGCCAGCTGGAAGAATTTCCGCCGGCCCGCCTTGGTGGAAAGCAGTTTGATTTCCTTTTCCTGTCCTTGTGCCATATGGTTTCACGCTCCCTGCCTGATCTTGTTCTATCATTATATTGTAACACAGCTTCCGTGGGCTGAGGATGGTCCAGTTGGTTATGGAGAACATCCGGTTGACAAAAAAACTTATTTTATTGACATTTTATATATTAAAAGTTATTATTAAAGAAACTTCCATTTTAACAATTCTTTTCCATGATATACAGGCAAGGAGGACGTGTCATGCTGAGTCCAAAGGAACTGTCAGAAATCCTGAAAGCCAAAAGGATGAAGATCACTCCCCAGCGTTTGGAAGTGTACCGGGCCTTCACCGGACCGGAGGAACACCCCACCGCCACGGAAATCTACGAAAAAGTGCGGCAGCAGATGCCCACCCTGAGTTTTGCCACCATCTACCAGTCCCTGGGCTTTTTCTGCCGGCTGCACCTGCTCCAGACCATCGATGTGGGAGACGGAGTCATGCGGTATGATGTGGAACCCCGGCCCCATCCCCATTTCCGCTGTGAACAGTGCGGCAAGGTGTTCAACCTGGATTTTACCTACCACAAACACCTGGACCAGGATGTAGCCAAAAAGACCGGTTTCACCATCCGCTGCCACCAGACGTATTTTCTGGGGACCTGCAGGGAGTGCCAGAAATAAGGGGCTGCTGCGCCAGGCGCAGCAGCCCCGTCAATGGTCAATTGTCAATGGCCGAAGGAAAGGACCCGCCCAGAAACAGGCGGGTCCTTTTTGAATGGAAGAAATGCGTTCCGCATCTGGCATCTCGCTGGCGGGCCGCCCGGCGTGCGGCCCCTACGGCATCGCAATGGATCATTGGATTTTCATCGTCCGTGCTCTTCACTCTGCACTCTTCACTTCTCTTACAGCACAAACGCCACAAGGAAATTGTAGGCCCCGGCTGCCAGGACGCTGACGGGTACAGCCCGGAGCAGCAGTTTGTTGAACAGGGTGGTCCGGTCTTCTTCTTTGGGCGTGGAGCCCAGGATCAGGGAGCCGCCGGAAGAGAACGGGCTGATGGCACTGGATTGTGCGCCCAGCACCGTGCAGGCGAACAGTGCCCCGGCAGAAAGCCCTGTACTTTCCGCCAGCCCCGGAATCAGTGGGAATAACGCAGGAGCCACTACACCGGTGGTGGAACTGAAGAAGCTCATGATGGCCGCAATGATGGAGAACGCCAGGGGAATCAACGGCGTGGGCACATTGGCCCCCACCAGGTGCTGAGCATCTTGATGGTCCCGGCTTTTACGGCTACGGAAATCAGCATCCCGGCCCCGGCAATCATCACAATGGTGTTCCAGGGAATCCTGGCAATGGCTTCCTTCTGGGGAGCCAGTTTCAGCAGCAATGCAATCACCGCAAAGATGATGGCCACCAGCCCACATCCACCTTACCGGCCAGATAGGAAATGGTGGGATTCCCCGGCACGAAAATCTTCAGCAGCGGGAAAATCAACACCACCACCATCATCACCAGCATCAGGGTCAGGGTCTGTTTCTGTACCGGCGTGAACGGTTCCGGTTGCTTGAAGGTGACACCTTTACCAATGTTCCGATTGGCTTTGATCCCATAACGGAATACGGTGATCAGCGCCAGAGAAAACACCAGGGACAGCAGGAAGATTTCCATTTCCATGGCAAAGGAATCCATGGGAGCCGTCAGTTTCAGAGACTCATAGGCCGTATCAGAAAGGCCCCGGAAAATCACTCCCAGATTGGAAGTGGGGAAGTTCCCTCCACACAGGGCCCCGCAGTTGATGGCTACAGCTCCGGTCAGTTTGTCCATCCGGGATTCATCGCAAATCAGCAGGGTGATGGGTGCCAGGAAAGCCAGTACCGTAAAATAGGTTGCCCCATCACAGACAGGATCACAGCTACGCCGAAGAGCGCATAGGGCAGCATCCCCGGGAATTTCCGGCAGGAATACAGCAGGGAACCGGACATTTTTTCCAGTGTCCCGTTGATGGCTGCCACATTGTAGAACAGAGAAACAGACAGGATCACGAACATGGTGCTGATGGGCCAGAAACCGATCACCGCTTTCGGCTTCAGACCCATGACAAGGCACCCGATCAGGTACGCAAAAACGATACAGAACAGCCCGGTATTCAGACTAGTTTTATATCCCAGGTAAATGGCAATGGCAATGGCCAGGATAATCGCAGCGCTCAACATTTTCGTTTCCTCCCCCTGATTCTTTATGCGTTACAGGCGCCCACCGGTTCATCTGGAATATCCAGCAGCCGATAAGGGATGGTTTTGGTCATGTAATAGACCTGTTCTTCCGGAATGCCGTATTCCACCAGGTAGTGCATGTATTCATAGATTTCCGTTTCCCAGTCGGGATTTTCCGTCTGGCCCCCGTCCGTATCCACCATCACATGCTGGTAGCCCACAGCCTGGATCAGTTCCGCATTTTCCCGCAGGTTCATGTGGTACTTCTTGCCCTTCCCCATGTTCTGGCGTAGCACCGTTCCAGGATCACGTCATAATCCTTCACCAGCCGGATCTGGTCTTCCAGGGTATAGCCACACACCCACCATTCCGGATGGGTGATCACGATTTTTTCCACCCCGGCCTTCCGGGCCGCTTCCACCACCACAAATGCTTCCTCCGGAGAAACATGGGCCGTGGCCAGGACTGCGTGGTGGTCCCGGATCAGCCGGAACACACTTTCCAGTTCCGGGATTACCTTCCCGTCCCGTACCAGCTGGATGCCGTCATCCGGGTCCTTGCCCATCTTTTCCAGATGCCGCCGGGCAGACTGGGTGGGCAGCCAGATGACTTTGGCTCCCAGTTTCAGGCCTTTTTCCACGGCTTCCGGATTCACCCCGCCAATGACCTTGTTCATGACCACACCACCGTACATGGTGAAGTTGGTCTTATCCCCATAGACCTTTTTCACATAGGCATTGGCGATATTCGCCCGGTTCACCGTAAAGCCCAGGTGGGATTTGATCACAAGGCCCGGGCCCCCACCCGTACCGCCGCATCCGCCAATTCCAGATCGTTGTAGGCCCGCAGCCGCAGATCCGGATTGGTGTGTACATGCATATCACAAATACCTTCAGGGAAACTCTGCTCATATTGCTCCTCCTTGTTATGAAAGTATTCTGAATAAATTTGCTTTTAGTGTACCGCTCCATTTCCTATTGCAGAAGACGATAAAATGCGATATGTTATATCGGATAAACCGATGGCAAAGGAGAAAGCACAATGGATCTTCGAGAACTTCAATATTTACTGGCCCTGGCCGAAGAAAAAAGCATTTCCCAGGCTGCCGAAAGGCTGTTCATGGCCCAGTCCAGCCTGTCCCAGTTCCTCAGCAACACGGAATCCCAGCTGGGATACAAACTGTTCATCCGGACCTCCAGCGGCATCCGTCCCACCGAACCGGGAAAACGGATGATCCGCTTCGCCCAGGATACCCTTTCCGAATTTCACCGGGCCAAAGATGAGATCCAGGATATCGGCAATCTGAAAGGGGGCCACGTGATCCTGGGCATCAGCTCCTTCCGGGGCTCCTTCCTGCTGCCTCCAGTGCTCCAGGCTTTCCAGAAAAAATACCCTGGAATCCGGGTCCAGATTGTGGAAGAGAACTCCCTGGCCCTGGAACAGCTACTGCTCACGGGAAAGATCGACCTGGCCCTGCTGGTCATGCCGGAAAAACGCAGCCGCATCCAGGCCCGCTTTTTGATGAATGACGAAATCTGCCTGATCACCAGCCAATCATCCGTAATGGAGTGCGTCCATCAGGGACAGGCCGGGGTGCATCCCTCCCAGCTGTCCCAGTACATCAACATCCAGGATGCAGCCTGCTACGAATTCCTGCTCAGCGGCTACGACACCATCCTGGGCCGGGAAGCCAGAAGGATCTTCCTGCGCCACGGCATGAATCCCACCTATTACAACGAAAACCTGACCGCATTTTTTGCCGCCTCCCTGGGGGCCAGCGGCCTGGGCCTGGCCTTTACCTACGCCAGCAGCCGCCAGTACTTCCATCGGGCCCAGTTGCTTTCTCTGGGCAAAGACGGCACCTCCATCGCCTGGGCACGGCTATGGCACCGGGGCGGTACCATTCCAAAGCTACGAAGGCGCTGGAACAGGTGATTTTTGAGGTACTGGGGAAATGAAAAAGGGGCGGCCGGGATGGGTTCGCCTCCGGCGAACCCCTACGGCGTTGGTGTCGGAGGAACGGGCATTTGGCGGGCCGCCCGGCGTGCGGCCCCTACGGCATCGCAATGGGTCATTGGATTTTCATCGTCCGTGCTCTTCACTCATTCAAACAATTCTGTGCTATAATCATTTGAAACACCTTTTTTATAAAATGCCCGTCCTTTGGACGGATCATAGACAGAAGGAGGCTTTTCATGGATTTTCGGGAATTCCAGTATGTGGTCACCATTGCGGACTGCTGCAGCATCACCGATGCGGCCAAACAACTCTATATTTCTCAGCCTTCCCTGAGCTATGCCCTGGCAAAAATTGAAAAGGAAATCGGCCTGAAGCTGTTCGACCGTTCCAAACAGCCCCTGGTCCTTACTGACGCCGGCCAGTACTATGTCACTGTAGCCCGGCAGTTTTTGCGGGACAAAAGCAACTTCCAGAATCATCTGGCCGACCTGAAGAACGGTGCCAACGGATCCATCAGCCTGGGGATCCCTGCGGAGCGTTCCGGCTATATGCTCCCTCCCGTACTGCCCCAGTTCCGCCGGAAATTCCCTGGTTCTTCCTTCTACATCCAGGAAGCCAGCACCACCGAACTGTTCAGCCTGCTGCGGAACAACAAAGTGTCCTTCATTGTGGTTCCTTGCAACGAAGAAGATCTTCCGGCCCACCTGAAAGCGGAATTCATTTATCCGGAAGACTTGATCCTGGTGGCCGGAAAAGATGCCCTTTCTCCCGACATGTTCCTGAATCAGGAACAGCGCATTGTGGATCTGAAAAAATTCGCGGACATGCCTTTCATCCGGATCAAAAAAGCCCATTCCGTCCACGCCAAAGTCAACCGGCTGTTCCAGAAAGCCAACCATCACCCCCAACATCCTCCTGGAGGAGGAAAGCAGCATTTCCGCCGCCCAGCTGGCAGCCGGCGGTCTGGGATTCACCATCGTCCCCAGCCGGCCCGGGCCATCCTGGGGAAAGACTGGCAGGACTATTGCTACCGGTGCACCCCCCAGCCCATCCATTGGGAAGTCAACGCCATTTACAAAGAAAACACCTATCTGAACAAAGCGGAACGGTATCTCATCGAACTGCTGAAAGAGCATTTTGGAAACCATCAAAAAAGACTGACTGGATCCACACAGTCAGTCCTTTTTGTTCTCTGTTGTTTCTTTTACGCTTCCCGCTGCAGGGTATCCAGCAGATAATCCGTGAATTCTTCTGCGGTGGCCCCGTCCTTGTCCGTGGTAATCACCACTTTCCGTTCCGTCCGAGTGCAGAATGTCCAGGGCCTTCACCAGCTGTTCCTTTCTTTTCCGGATACCGATATGGCTGATCATTCCTCCCACTGCCCTGGATCCGATGGCCGTGCAGGCAT
>ENA-OQIG01001200-OQIG01001200.1-human-gut-metagenome-genome-assembly--contig:-NODE-1200-length-11964-cov-1.959196_pt1 | contig 11964 bp, 22 predicted proteins | sample MGYA00242576_ERZ504741 | MGnify/ENA primary metagenome ERZ504741 (study PRJEB26092, sample SAMD00036436) | human gut metagenome | host: Homo sapiens | study: EMG produced TPA metagenomics assembly of... | reverse complement strand
CCTACAACAAAGACAAACTGAAACCGGAAGACGTGCCCACCAGCTGGCAGGATCTGACCAATCCCAAGTACAAGGCCGGATCGCCATGCCCAACCCGCTGCTGTCCGGGACCGCCTATGTGGCTGTGGGCTCCCTGGCGGACAAGTTCGGCTGGGAATACTTTGATGCCCTGAAGGCCAACGGTCTCCGGGTGGAAGAAGGCAACAGCGCCATCCAGAACAAACTGCTCACCGGGGAATACATGGCGGCCATCATCCTGGAAGAAAATATCCTGAAGCTCCAGCAGACCAAGAAGGAGCCCCTGGAAGTGGTTTATCCCAAGGAAGGCTGCATCCTGATCTCTTCCCCCATCGGCATCTTCAAGGCCACCAAGAATCCGGAAGGAGCCAAGGCCCTGACCGACTGGTGGCTGAGCAAGGAAGGCCAGGCGGCGGTGACTGCCGGCTGGATGCATTCTGTGCGGGATGATGTGGAAAAACCCAAAGGGGCCAAATACAGCCTGAAGGAACTGCTGAAGAATGCCCTGAAAGTGGACTGGGAAAAACTGACCCGGGATGAATCCAAGATCAAAGAAGAATTCCGGTCCAGAGTCATGGATGCCTGATCCGGCTCTGTAAAGGAACAGGATGCCCATAATGCCTGGAGACAGAAGGGAGCCGGGGACTGGAATCCAGCCCTGGCTCCCTTTCTGCCTCACTGTATCCAAAGGAGTCTATGGTGAAAAAATTGAATTTGCCTCGCATCGACAGTAAGTCTGCGGTCATTGCCCTTACCGTCATGGCGCTGCTGTACTTCATCGTGCTGCCTCTGGCAGTGCTGATCTGGGACAGCGTGATGGTGGACGGAACCTTTGACCTGAGCAGTTATGCAGCAGTGTACAGCCAGAAGGTGAACCTGAAAGCCCTGCGGAACACCGTGGAGATTTCCCTGCTGGTAATGCTGCTCAGTGTGCTGGTCACCTTTCCCCTGGCCTGGCTCATCGGCCGGACGGATCTGCCGGGACGGAAAAAGTTCCGGACCATCCTGGTGGCCAGCTACATGATCCCTCCCTATGTGGGGGCCATTGCCTGGACCCAGCTGCTGAATCCGGATGTGGGATATCTGAATCAGCTGCTGAAAACCCTGTTTTCCCTGTCCCAGGCACCGTTCAACATCTATACCCGGGGCGGATGATCTGGTCCTGACCTTATTCTATTCTCCCTTTGCCTTCATCACCATTTCCCGGGCCATGGAAAAGATGGATCCCACCCTGGAGGAGGCCTCCCGGATCGCCGGGGCGTCTCCCCTCAAAGCCCTGTGGGATGTGACCCTGCCCCTGATGGCTCCCAGTATCCTGGCTGGGGGACTGCTGGTGTTCATCGGAGCCGGATCCTGTTTCGGGATCCCGGCCATTGTGGGGATGCCCGGAAATATCGAAGTGCTCACCACCCGGATCGTGTCCTTTGTCTATATGGGGGATGACCAGGGAATCCGGAATGCCACCACCCTGGCGGTTTCCCTGATGTTCCTGGCCAACGGGCTGCTGTTCTTCATGAGCTGGCTCATGGGCCGGAAGGACTACACCACCATCAGCGGGAAAAGCACCCGTCCGGTGCTGGTGGAACTGGGCCGGTGGAAAGGGCTGGCCACCTTCTTTGTGGGCCTGTATGCCTTCCTGGCAGTGATCCTGCCCCTGGGGTCCATTGTGATGACCTCTTTCATGGTCAGTATGTCCAAGGGCATCCGGCTGGACAATTTCGGCATCGATGCCTGGATCCCGGTGCTGGAGAACAGCCAGTATCTGGACTGCATCTGGCGGTCCCTGGCTATGCCTTCCTTTCCGCCTGTATCGGTACGGTACTGGCCCTGTTCGTGGCCTATCTGTCCGTCAAGACCCGGGTACCGGGCCGGTCCCTGCCGGATATCCTGGTGATGGTGGGGGGCAGTACCCCCAGCGTGGTCATCGCCCTGGCCCTGATCATCTTCTTTTCCGGCAACTACGGGCTGAACCTGTATTCCAGCATGTGGATCCTGATTGTCAGCTATCTGGTGAAATACATGACCATGAGTGTCCGGACCATCGCCGCCTCCCTGAGCCAGGTCTCCAGCAGCCTGGAAGAAGCCGGGCTCAATGCCGGGGCCGACTGGCTGCGGATCTGCAAGGACATCATCATGCCCCTGATCGCTCCCTCCATTGTGGCCGGCTGGTTCCTGATCTTCATGCCCAGCTTCTATGAACTGACCATGTCCAACCTGCTGTACGGCAGTGATACCCAGACCATCGGGGTGCTGCTGTACGAACTCCAGACCTATGCGGATACCAGAACGCCTCGGTGCTGTCCGTAATCATCCTGGTGATCGTCATGGTGGGGAACCTGATCCTGAACAAAGTGTCCAAGGGCAATATTGCCATTTAATGAGGAGGTTCATTGTGTCTCAAGTCAAATTGGAACATCTGTACAAACGGTTCGGCAGCGTTACGGCCGTGGGGGATTTCAATCTGGATGTGGCGGACGGGGAATTCATTTCCTTCCTGGGGCCATCCGGCTGCGGGAAATCCACCACCCTGCGGATGATTGCCGGCTTTGAACGGCCTACGGAAGGAAATATCCTGCTGGGGGATACGGTGGTGAGCAGCGCGGAATCCCATGTGTTCGTGCCTCCGGAAAAACGGAACATCGGCATGGTGTTCCAGTCCTATGCGGTATGGCCCATATGACGGTGGGGGAAAACGTAGCCTATCCCTGAAGATCCAGAAAGTCTCCAGAGAGGAACGGAAGAAACGGGTGGAAGAAGCCCTGGAAATGGTCCATCTGGAACGGTACGGAGAACGGTATCCCAGCCAGCTTTCCGGGGGACAGCAGCAGCGGGTGGCACTGGCCCGGGCCCTGATCGCCCAGCCGGGGCTCCTGCTGCTGGACGAACCGTTGTCCAACCTGGATGCCAAGCTCCGGGAAAGCATGCGGTTCGAGATTTCTTCCCTCCAGAAACGGCTGGGGATCACCGTGATCTACGTGACCCATGACCAGTCGGAAGCCATGACCATGAGCGACCGGATCGTGGTGATGAACGCGGGGTGGTCCAGCAGGTGGGACGGCCCTATGATGTCTACACCCATCCGGTGAACAAAATGGTGGCGGATTTCATCGGCTGGTGAATTTCCTGCCGGCGGAAGTCCGGGGGGACCGGGTCTTTGTCCAGGGCACCCAGGTATCCTTCCCCAACAAGGAGAATCTGGCCCAGGCCCGGCAGTGATCGGGGTACGGCCGGAAAACCTGACCCTGTCCAAAACCGGCGGCATGCTCCAGGGCACGGTGAAGCATCGGTTCTACATGGGAGATGCGGTGGATTACCGGATCCAGGTGGGGGGCCAGGTGCTCCGGGTCATGACCCATGGCAGCAGCTACCACCAGTGGGCGGATGGAGAGCCCATCTATCTGGACCTGGCGGATGTGATCCTGCTGGACAATGAAAAGAGCAATTATGTGATTACGTGAAAGAAGAACTGTTGCATGGGCAACCGCCCTGTCAACGTTCGGATGATAAATTTGCAAAATTTGATTTCCCATGGCTGTTGACAGCTGACAAAAAGCAAAGGCTGCCCATGCAGCACCCCTTTTTCCATGGTATAATAACCTGATAGTATTCTCAAGGAGGTCTTTCCCATGAACAGACAGATTGCAACCCCCAAGGCTCCCGGAGCCATCGGACCCTATTCCCAGGCCATCGAGGCTTCCGGCAAGACGGTGTACGTATCCGGTCAGATCCCCATCGATCCGGCCACCGGTGAATTTGCCGGCACGGATATCGTGACCCAGACCCGCCAGTCCCTGACCAATGTGAAGAACATCCTGGAAGCCGCCGGCTATACCCTGGATGATGTGGTGAAGACCACGGTGCTCCTCAGCGATATTGCGGACTTCGGTCCCATGAACGAAGTGTACGGCACTTTCTTCACCGGCGTGTGCCCGGCCCGGGCCTGTTTCCAGGTGGCCGCCCTGCCCAAAGGGGCCCTGGTGGAAATCGAAGCGTTTGCATGCAAGTGATAAAGGGTCTGTTGCTATGGGCAACAGACCCGTCAACGGTCAGCTGACAGCTGACTGTTGACCGCTGACAGAAAAAGGAGCTGTGAAGAAATGCGGATTCATTTCTTCACAGCTCCTTTTTTACTCTTCCACCAGCATACTCTTCCGTTCCAGCCGGGTTACGGTTTCTGCCAGGCCCTGGCGGAGCACCGGATAGGTCAGGGCACGGAGCCGGTCCACCGGGCCGGAAATGGACAGAACGAAGATATTGTCTTTCAGGCGGAGGGGTATGGCGATGGCGGCCACCCCCTGGTCCACTTCCCCTTCTGAAATACAGTACCCGTCCTGGCGGATTTTCAGCAGCTGGTTCTTCAGGATCCGCTGCCGGGTCCGGTCCGGTTCCAGTTCCTGGAGCAGCTGCTCCCGCAGGGTTCCGGCTGGGCGGCCAGCAGGGTCTTGCCGGAGGCCCGCTCTGAAGAGGGACGATGTAGCCCCGCTCTCCGGCCACTCCCAGCCGGTGCCGGCTTTTGGCCAGGTCCGCACAGATGCCCGTATGGCCCAGGAGCACGGACAGGACCACTGTTTCATTGAATTTTTCTGCCAGCCGGTGCATCTCTTCCGAAAGGAGATCCCGGGAGGTGTTGTGGACGGAAACCGCGGAAGCCACCAGCAGGATCCCGGTACCCAGGTAGTATTTTCCGGTTTTGGCGGACTGCTCCATCCAGCCGGCCTGCTGGAGGGTGCGCAGGATCCGGTAGACAGTGGTTTTGTGGAGCCCCAGGGCCTTGCTGATTTCCGTCAGGCTCAGGGATTCCCGGCGCTGGGCCGCATACAGTTCCAGGATCCGGATGGCATGGAGGACGGAATGGACGGCCGGGGTGGTTTCGGCCATGGACAGGACCTCACTTTCCTTGATTTGTTCCCATTATACGGAGAGAAAAGGAAGACCGTCAAGGTAATTTGTTTCACTATAGTGTCCATATTTCAAAATAGTGTCCGATTTCGTTGACTTCCCCCAGGGGTCTTCCTATAATGGACCCATAAGCGGAAACGCAGCAATCAGAAAGAAGAGGAGAACGCACATGGATAACTTCAGTCTGCAGAAACCTTTGAATATGGCCCCTACGGGCATTGCAACCTTCGCCAAAACGGATCTGGCTCCGGATATCTACAACCTGAACGCGGATATTGCGGTGCTGGGCGCACCTTTCGACCTGGCCATCCAGGGCCGTACCGGCTGTCGGCTGGGGCCCCGGGGCATCCGTCTGGCTCCACCCGGTTCACCTATAAAAAAAGGCGGAACCTACGATTCGGAACGGAAAGAATTCTACATGGATACGGATAAATGGAAAGTGGTGGACTGCGGGGATGCGGACTACATTCCCGGGGATCTGACCGGCACCATGGCCAACCTGCGGGAGGCGGTACGGATTATCCAGAGCCAGGGCACCATGCCCGTGGTCCTGGGGGGCGACTGTGCCGTGGACTTCCCGGTACTCCAGGGGCTGGAAGGCATCGGGAATTTTGACATCATCACATCGATGCCCATCTGGACTGGACCAAACCTCTGGACGGACAGAAATATTTCAACGGATCTCCCATGCGGAATGCGGCGGCTCTGCCTATGTGGGCCGATCCTCCATCTGGGGATCCGGGGCATCGGCAGCAGCGGTCCCGAAGATTTCGCAGAAGCCCGGGAACACGGGGACGGGATCTACTCCGTCCGGGATGTACGGAAAAAGGGGATCGAAGCCATCCTGGAGGAATTCAAACCGGCGGAAAAAGCCGTCCTGTGCTTTGACATCGATGCCATGGATGCGGTCTACGCACCGGCCACCGGTTCCCCCATGTTCGGCGGCTTCAACTATGATGACGCGGTGGATATCCTGGAAGCCATTGCCCGGCATACGGAACTGGCCGGGATGGTGCTGACGGAAGTGGCTCCTCCCTTCGATGATGTGGGGGGACCACCGGGTATCTGGCCGCCCGGCTGATTTCCGACATGCTGGGCTTTGCCACCAAAGCCCGGGAAAAGAAACAGGCTGAGCCATGACGGGCCTGCAGAAAAGACGGCCCGGCCAGTGGATCACCATGATCGGGTTCTGTGTGGCCATGGAGGTGATCCTGGCCCGGTTCCTGTCTCTCCATACCTGGAACCTGAAAATCGGTTTCAGCTTCCTGCCGGTGGTGGCGGCGGCCCTGTGGGGCGGTCCCCTGGCGGGGGGCATTACCGGTGCCTGGGGGATCTGATCGGAGCCCTGCTGTTTCCGGTGGGGGCCTATTTCCCCGGTTTCACACTGTCCAGTTTCCTGGATGGGGCGGTGTACGGCTGGTTTTTCCGCCGGGGCACGGGCAAACGGCAGATCCTCCTGGCTGTGTTGGTGGTCCAGGTGGCCATCAGCCTGCTGCTGAACACCTTCTGGCTGACCGTGCTGTTCCAGGTTTCCCTGGGAAGCCTGCTGACCCTGCGGCTGTTCCAGTGTGCCGCAGGGATTGTCATCAAATTCCTGCTGCTGAGCCTGGTGCTGCCGGTGCTCCGGAAACATCTGGTCCCGCTGGGAAAATAAATAAAGGGGTGTGAAAAAAATCCCCCCGGTCTTTCCTTTTTATCTCAAGATCAATTTGTAAAATTGATTTCCATCGGCCGCTGACCGCTGACAGCTGACAAAAAACAGGTGCTGCACGTTCTGTGCAGCACCTGTTTTTTACAATACATATTCCAGCAAGGCAAATACGCCGCCGCCGGCCAGTACCGCCACTCCCAGGGATTTGGTCTTCAGCACCAGGGGAGTGATCAGCAGGGTGGTCAGCAGGGGAATGTTGTGGAGGGACAGGTTCAGATGGCCTTCGGTCAGGAAAATATCCGGGAACACCAGGCTCCGAAAATGGCCGGGGGTACAAAAGTCAGCCACACCTTGAACCAGTGGGGAATGGGATGCTTCCGGATAATGGCCATGGGGATCACCCGGGGCAGGAATCCGGTCAGGGCCATGATCAGGATCACGCAGAGAATGTAGGTCTGGCTCATGCTTCACTGCCTCCTTCCATGGATCCGCAGCTCTCTTCGTCTTCTGCGGCAGGTTCCGCCGGCTGGGTTTTCTTTCATGTTTCAGGTACAGCCAGGCCGCCAGCCGGAGGGAATCAGGGAAGCCAGGACAATGTGGAGCTTGTAAGGCACCACCTGGGACAGCAGGACGGCCAGGACACCGGCAGCAAGGCCGGTGATGATCATGGTCCGGTTCTTCAGGTAGTTGGACCAGATCCCCAGGAACATGGCCGTCAGGATGTAGGACACCAGGACAGATCCAGGTGGACCAGCCGGGAGGCGTAGCAACCGAAGGCGTTGGCGATGGCCCATACCACCATGCTCAGGAGATCCAGGCCCAGGGCTTCCTCGTGGGTCCAGTGTTCTTCTTCATCCTGGAAGGAGGACAGATTCAGGCAAAGGTCTCATCGGTGGTGCCGTAGGAAAAGAGGGTGGTGTACAGGCCGGATTTCCTGGCAACCAGAGGGGCCAGGGTGGACGTGAACAGGGAGTATCGCAGGTTCACCATCAGGATGGTCAGGGCGATGGAGATATAGGAAGCGCTCTGGAGCATCATGCAATCCCGATGAACTGGGAACTGCCGGCAAAGGCCAGGACGCTCATGATGAACATATGGAACGGATTCAGACCGGCTTTTTCGCCCAACATGCCGCAGGCCATGCCCAGGACCCAGTAGCCAGGATGATGGGAGCATCTTTCTGCAGTACACGCCGTGTAATATAGCCCATAAAAGACCCCTCTTTCTTTGTATATTGGATACAGAATTCTTTGTCCCATATTATATACCACTTTACAAATTTTTACTATAGAAAGGGAGATATGGTATAATGGACATATGTCGCAATATTGCAGGCACTTTTTGTTACGAAAAGCGTCAAAAAAAACAAGCTGTCATTCGGGAGTGATAATTATGGCTGAAATCAGACCTTTTGCTGCCCTGCGTCCGGTTCCGGAGCTGGTCAGTCAGATCGCTGAATTACCTTATGATGTAATGAGCACCCAGGAAGCACGGGATATCCTGAAAAAGGATCCCCTGAGTTTTGTCCGGGTCAGCCGGGCGGAAGCGGATCTGCCGGAAGGCATTGCAGAATCGGATCCCCGGGTTTATGCCAAAGCCCGGGAAAACCTGGAGGACTACATGGCCAAGGCCAGATCGAAACAGGATCCCCAGCCTGCTACTACATCTACGGCAGCAGATGGGGCCTACATCCAGATCGGTCTGGTGGCTGCCGCATCCCTGAAGGAATACAAGGAAGGCATCATCAAACGCCATGAACTGACCCGCCAGGTGAAGGAAACGGACCGGGTGAACCACATTATGACCACCAAAGCCCAGACGGGGCCGGTGTTCCTGGCTTATCGGAGCAAGGGCCTGCTGACGGCTTTCCTGCTGGAATACATGGGCAGCCATACTCCGGCGTACAATTTTGTAGGGGATGACAAGATCCGCCATACCCTGTATGTGATCAGCGAACCCCTGAAGGTAAAGGAAGTGACCCGGCTGTTCCAGCAGGTGCCGGAACTGTACATTGCCGATGGCCATCACCGTTGTGCCGCAGCTGCGGGTGGCGGAAGAACTGGCCAAGCGGCCCAACCAGACCGGGAAGGAAGAATACAACTATGTGCTGTCCGTAATCTTCCCTTCCAACATGCTCCACATCCTGCCTACAACCGGATTGTCCGGGATCTGGGGGAACTGAGCGAAGAAAAATTCCTGGAAATGGTCCAGGAGAACTTCCTGCTGGAAAAGGACGACCGGCCAGTGGAGCCCCAGGCTCCCCACACCTTTGGCATGTACATCAGCGGCCAGTGGTACCGTCTCACGGCCAAGCCGGATACCTATTCCACCGATGATCCCATCCATTCCCTGGATGTGAGCATCCTTCAGGACAACTGCTGGCACCGGTGCTGGGCATCGACGATCCCCGGACGGATCCCCGGATCGATTTCGTAGGCGGCGTACGGGGCTGAGCGCCTGGAAGATGCCGTGGATGGGGAAGACGCCACCGTGGCCTTCTCCCTGTATCCCACGTCCATGGATCAGCTGATGACTGTGGCGGACAAGGGGCTGGTGATGCCGCCCAAATCCACCTGGTTCGAACCGAAACTGCGGGATGCACTGACGGTACATATGATAGGAGATGAACAAGATGGGAAGAATCTTTAATTTTGGAGCAGGGCCGTCCATGATGCCTCTGCCGGTACTGGAACAGGCCCAGCGGGAACTGCTGGATTACAAGGGAAGCGGCATGTCCATGCTGGAAATCAGCCACCGGAGCCCCCTGTTTGAGGAAGTGAACGACCAGGCCCAGGCCCATATCAAGGAACTGCTGGGCATGGATGACAGCTGGGCGGTGATGTTCATGGGCGGCGGGGCCACCCTGCAGTTTTCCATGATTCCCATGAACTTCCTGACTCCCGGGAAAACCGCAGCCTATGCCATTACCAGCACCTTCTCGGAAAAGGCCATCAAGGAAGCCCAAAAAGTGGGGAATGCAGTGGAAATCTACAGCAGCAAGGCCACCGGCCTGGACCGGGTACCCCGGCCGGAAGAACTGGTGCTCCCGGACAACTGCGCTATCTCCATCTCACTGGCAACTGCACTGCAGAAGGCCTGGAATACTTTGAATATCCCGATACGGGGGATGTGCCCTGATCGTGGACATGTCTTCGGATATCCTGAGCCGTCCCATCCCCCTGGACAAATTCTCCCTGATCTATAATGGCGCCCAGAAAAATATCGGGCCCGCCGGGGTGACGGTGGTCATGGCCAAAAAGGATTTCCTGAAAGGCCGGGATCCCCAGCTGCCCATTATGATGAACTATGAAACCTATGCGGACCACGATTCCACCTACAACACCCCGCCGGTGTTCGGCATCTATCTGGTGGATCTCATGTCCCAGTGGCTGCTGGACCAGGGGGGGCTGGAAAAGGTGGAACAGCGGAACATCGCCAAGGCCAAAATGGTCTACGATGTGCTGGATGCCCATCCGGATTTCTACAAAGGCCACGCCCAGAAGGACAGCCGTTCTCTCATGAATGTGACCTTCAACCTGCCCACCAAAGACCTGGAAGCCCAATTTGTGGAAGAAAGCAAAGCCCAGGGTCTGGCGGGACTGAAAGGCCACCGGGCTGTGGGCGGCATCCGGGCTTCCATTTACAATGCCATGCCGCTGGAAGGGGTCCAGGCACTGGTGGACTTTATGGAAGACTTCTGGAAGAAGAATCGGTAAGGACGTGAAAAAATGTTTATTTCCCTGACAGAGGGAATTCTGACCATCCGGGCGGACGGCATCTGTACTACCGCCCTGGCGGCCGTGATGCTGCTGTTGGGGGTGTGGCTGAAGGCCCACAGCCGGCTGCTGCGGAAGTACTGTCTTCCGGCACCGGTGGTAGGGGGCACCCTGGCCATGCTCCTGGTGTTCCTGGGCCATGAAACCGGGCTGTTCCAGATCGAATTCGATACCCAGTTCCAGATCCCCTTTATGATTTCTTTCTTTACGGCCGTGGGGCTGGGGGCCAAACTGTCCGCTTTCAGCAAGGGGGTCAACAAGGGCGGAAAACTGCTGTTGATCTACTGGCTGATTACCGCCTCCATTTCCCTGTGCCAGAACCTGATCGGGCTCCTGGTGGGCCATCTGATCGGACTGGAACCGGCCTATGCCCTGCTGTCCTCGGCATTTCCATGGTGGGGGGCCACGGGGCGGCCGGGGCTTACGGCAGTACCTTTCTGAAGATGGGCTATCCGGCCAGTATGGAAGTGGGAGCTTCCGCCGCCACCTTCGGGCTGATTGCCGCCGTCATGAGCGGAGGGCCCATGGGCCGCTTCCTTATTGAAAAATACCATCTCCGTCCTGAGGCCGAGGAAGAGGCTCCGGAAGTGCCGGAAAAGCCCAAGGATACGGACCTGACCTATCAGCAGCTGGCCAAGCTGGATATCCTGATCAATGTGTCAGCCATCCTGATCTGCATGGGATTGGGGGGTCTGGCTGGCCCAGGGAGTGGGAAGCCTGCTGAATCATGACCTTTCCCAGTTATGTATGCGGCCATGTTTGTGGGGGTACTGGTCCGGAACCTGAATGAGCAGTTCCATTTTTACCAGTTCAGCGAATCCCTGGTGGGGTCCTTTGGGGAAATCATGCTGAATCTGTATCTGGCCATTGTGCTCATGTCCCTGAAACTGTGGGAAATGGCCGGGATCCTCAGCGGAGTCATGCTCATAGTACTGGCCCATGTGGCATTCATGCTGCTCATGTGCTATTTGTGGTGTTCCGGGTGCTGGGGAGCAATTACGACGCGGCAGTGATGTGCGCCGGGCTCTGCGGCCATGGACTGGGGGCGGTTCCCTCTGCCATGGTGAACATGACGGTGCTGGCGGACCAGTACGGCGTCAGCCGGAAAGCTTCCTGATTGTGCCGGTGGTAGGGTCCTGTCTGGCTGATCTGGCCTATCAGCCCCATACCCTGCTGCTGATCAAGCTGTTTGTGGAGAAGATGAATTAGGGGGTGCTACTGAGCAGCACCCCCTTAATTCACAATTAATTTGACCTTTTGACATTGACAGGGTTACAAAAATCGGATACCATGCAGGAAAGAGAAGAAAATTTTAACGGTTCTTTACAAGGAGGAATAGACTCATGAAAAAAGGTCTGGTTGTTTTCTTTGCGGTGGTCCTGCTGCTGGCGGGCTGGATCTTCGGTTCGTACAACGGGGTGGTCACCGCCAACGAAAATGTCAACGGCAAATGGAGCCAGGTGGAAACCCAGCTCCAGCGGCGGAGTGATCTGATCCCCAATCTGGTGAATACGGTGAAGGGCTATTCCGCCCATGAAAGCCAGGTGTTCACCGATGTGGCCAATGCCCGGGCCAGGCTGGCCGGTGCCCGGAACGTAACGGAAGCAGCCCAGGCCAACG
>ENA-OQIG01001199-OQIG01001199.1-human-gut-metagenome-genome-assembly--contig:-NODE-1199-length-11965-cov-1.657375_pt1 | contig 11965 bp, 10 predicted proteins | sample MGYA00242576_ERZ504741 | MGnify/ENA primary metagenome ERZ504741 (study PRJEB26092, sample SAMD00036436) | human gut metagenome | host: Homo sapiens | study: EMG produced TPA metagenomics assembly of... | reverse complement strand
CGGGATGGACTGACCTCTGGTGTACCGGTTGAACCGCCAGGTTCACGGCCGGGTAGCCAAGTCGGGAAGGGATAAACGCTGAAGGCATCTAAGCGTGAAGCCCCCCTCAAGATGAGATATCCCATTCTTAAAGAAGTAAGACCCCTTGAAGACGACGAGGTAGATAGGGCAGAGGTGGAAGTGCCGTAAGGCATGGAGCTGACTGTTACTAATCGGTCGAGGGCTTGACCTGAATGGTTGTGTTCACAGAAATGGAATGATAGATGTGTAGTGTATGCGGTTTTGAAGGTATATCGGAAAGGCCATCGGAGAGATCCGATGGTTTTTTACTGTTAAAAAATAAAAGAAAGAGCGCTGTTAATGAGAAAAAATACTCATTAACAGCGCTTTCAATTTCACAGAAAAAGCAGTATTATGGGGTTAGAAGAGTCTAACACAAAACAGACTCTTACACACTCAGGAAAAAAGATGCAGGGAGGAAAGTTATGTTTCTTGAGATTAATAACCTGAAGAAGAGTTTTGGAACCGGTGAAAGCCGTGTGGAGGTCTTAAAGGGAATCCAGTTTTCTGTGGAAAAAGGTGAAATCTGTGTTCTCTTCGGTCCATCCGGTTCCGGTAAATCGACACTGTTGAATATTATCGGCGGAATCGACGAGGCGGACAGCGGTTCGATCGTGATTGAAGGCGAAAAAATTGAGGATATGAATGAAAAAACGCTGACACGGTACAGACGAAAACATTTAGGATACGTTTTCCAGATGTACAATCTGATTCCAAACCTGACGGTGAAAGAAAATATGGAAGTCGGCGCATACTTAAGCGATCATCCGCTCGACATCAACGATCTGTTAAAGACACTGGGCTCTATGACCACCGCGACAAGCTGCCGAATCAGCTCTCTGGCGGTCAGCAGCAGCGTACTTCAATCGGAAGAGCTATCATCAAAAATCCAAGCATTCTGCTCTGTGATGAGCCGACAGGTGCACTCGATTACCATACTTCAAAAGAAATTTTGAAGCTGATCGGGGACGTCAATCAGAAGTACGGCAACACCGTCATCATGGTAACACACAATGATGCGATCAAAAACATGGCGGACCGCGTGATTCGTCTGCGCGACGGCCAGATCCGTAAAAACTACGTCAATGAGACCAAAATCGCCGCCGGCGATCTGGACTGGTAAAGCGGGGTGGAAGTATGAAAAATCCATTACGAAAACGCCTGCTGCGGGAACTGAAGAACGATATTGGAAAATATCTCGTTATTTTTCTGTTTATGACGGCGACGATTGGCTTTGTGTCCGGTTTTCTCGTTGCGGATGAGAGCATGCTGTATGCTTACGATGAAAGCTTTGAAAAATACAACGTGGAAAACGGAAATTTTACAACAGAACAGAAGCTCACCGACAACCAGAGAACACGGCTGGAAAAAGAGAAGGTAACGATTTACGAGAATTTCTATAAAGACGAAGATGCCGACACGGATCTGGATTCGGAACCAGAGAGCACGATTCGTCTTTTTAAAAACAGAACAGAGGTCAATCTGGTCTGCCTGATGAAAGGCAAAATGCCGCAGCAGAAGGATGAAATTGCAATTGACCGTATGTATGCGGACAATAATGACCTGCAGGTCGGTGATGTGATCTCGGTTGATAAAAAAGAACTGACGGTTACCGGTCTTGTGGCACTTTCAGATTACAGTGCGCTGTTCAGCAATTCGAGTGACATGATGTTCGATGCGGTTAAATTCGGCGTGGGAATCATGACCGAAGAAGGGTATGATGCCATTACCGATGACCATATCAAATACTGCTATTCCTGGAAATACGATACGGAACCGAAAGATGAAAACGAGGAAAAAGAATGGTCCGATGATTTCGTCGAGTTCTGGCGGCTCATTCCTCGCTGACGGGTTATCTGCCGCGCTACGGCAATCAGGCAATCAAATTTACCGGCGACGATATGGGCGGTGACAAGGCGATGGTGGAGATACTGCTGTACATCCTGATTGCCATCATGGCGTTCATTTTTGCAGTTACGACAAACAATACGATTGTAAAAGAAGCGTCAGTGATCGGAACGCTGCGCGCATCCGGCTATACGAGACGGGAACTTCTGCTGCATTATCTGTCCCTGCCGGTACTGATTACGATTTTGTCGGCGGTGATTGGAAATATTCTGGGATACACCGTGTTTAAAGATATCTGCGCCGGTATGTATTATGGAAGTTACAGTCTGCCGACGTATCAGACGCGGTGGAATGCCAATGCATTTCTGCTCACGACCGTAATTCCGGCAATTCTGATGTTTGTGATCAACGCGGTGCTGATTTCCGGCCGTCTGCGTCTGTCACCGCTGCGTTTTCTGCGCCACGATTTTGCAAAGAAAGGAAAAAGCCATGCGGTGCGTCTTCCGAACTTCCGGTTCTTCTCGCGGTTTCGTCTGCGGATCCTGCTGCAGAACAAATCGAGTTACTTTACCCTGTTTCTCGGTATCATATTTGCCAATATTCTGTTGCTGTTCGGTATGATGATGAAACCGCTGCTGTCACATTACCAGACGGAGGCGGTGGAAAATATGCTGGCAGATTACCAGTATATTTTAAATGTCCCGGATCCGATCGATGAGGATGATGAGTACACGCTGATGGGAATTGTGCAGAAACTTCTGACGCCATCGCTGAAGACAAATACGGAAGGCGTGGAAACGTTTGCTCTTACATCGCTGAAAAATATTCCGAAAAACCGGGAGGGCGAGAGCATTTCGGTATATGGAATTCAGAAAGACAGCAAATATGTTTCCGCTGAACTGTTTGAGGACGGCGTGACGATTTCCGACGGTTATGCCGAAAAATATGGAATGAAAGTCGGCGATACACTGGAACTGAAAGAGCCGTATGAGGATAAAACGTACAGCTTTGAAGTAAAAAGTATTTATGCCTACCCGGGAGCCCTTGCGGTATTTCTGCCGATGGATGTCTTCTGCGAGAAATTCGATCATCCAGAGGACTACTTTAACGGCTATTTCTCCAACGAGCCGATCACGGACCTGGAGGAATCGTATATCGCGACGAAAATTACGGAAGATGATATGACAAAGATTTCACGACAGCTCAATGTGTCGATGGGAGAAATGTTCCAGCTGATCAATGTTTTCTCGATTGTACTGTTCATGCTGCTGATTTATCTGCTGACGAAGCTGATCATCGAGAAGAATACGACTTCGATTTCGATGGTAAAGATTCTCGGCTACGAGAACAGGGAAATTTTGAGTCTGTATTTGACGGCGACAACCTGGGTTGTGATCATCTCAATCGGTGTCAGCCTGATCATTGCCTCCGCGCTGATCCGCCTGATTTATGTCATTATGCTTTCCGAGTACAGCGGCTGGCTGACATACTATATTGATCCGGCAATTTACGGAAAAATGTATCTGATGGGCCTTGCGGCGTATGCTGTTATCGCTGTGCTGCAGTTCCGCCACATCCAAAAGATTCCGATGGACGAGGCACTGAAAAATGCAGAATAAAAAAAGTTACAGGAGAAATCTTGACAAGCCCGGGCAAAGTGTGGTATATTGCTCTCAAACTTGGTGTGGATTTTTCAACTTGTAATAAAGTTCTTTTCGCCACGCAATTATCGAAAGCAGATAATTGCGTGGCTTTTTTGTGGGCAATGAAGCAAAGTCCGTGCCTGCACGTAAGTCCACCAACAGAAAAGATCACAAATGGAGGTAATAATGAACGAAAACTTTATGAAAGAAAAGCCAGTATTTCCACTGCTGGTTTCGATGGCGCTTCCAATGGTAATCTCGATGCTGGTCAATTCCTTATATAACATTGTGGACAGCTTCTTTGTCGCACAGATCAGCGAAGATGCCATGACGGCGCTCTCCCTGGTTTATCCGGTACAGAATTTTGTAAATGCCGTTGCCATCGGTTTTGGAATCGGACTGAATGCGGTGATTTCGTATTATCTGGGAGCGGGTGACAAAAAGGCAGCCGGCTGTGCTGCAACGCAGGGTCTTGCCCTTACCATGCTGCATGCGGTTATTTTAACGATCGGAAGCCTTCTGGTCATCGAGCGTTTCCTGCGGATGTTTTCTTCTTCCGAAACTGTCATCGATCTTGGTGTCCGGTATTCACGGATTATCTTTCTGTTTACCATAGCAATCATGGCAAACCTTTACTTTGAAAAGGTTTTCAGGCAGTCGGCCGGATGAAAGTGACGATGACTGGTATGATGATCGGCTGTATTGTCAACATCATTCTGGATCCGCTCATTATTTTCGGAATCGGACCGTTTCCGCGTCTTGGAATTGAGGGTGCGGCGCTTGCAACCGGTATCGGTCAGGTGACACCGGCCGTGATTTACTGGATCATTTACAAGATCCGCCCGATTTCGGTCAAAATCCGTCCGGAATATTTAAAAGAAGGAAAAAATCTGGTCGGAAGACTGTACGCGATCGGCGTCCCGGCGATCCTGAACCTGGCGCTGCCGTCTCTTCTGATTTCCGCACTGAATGGAATCCTGGCCGTGTATTCCCAGAGCTACGTTGTCGTGCTCGGCATTTACTACAAGCTGCAGACGTTCATCTATCTGACAGCAAACGGCATTGTACAGGGCATGCGTCCGATCATCGGCTTCAACTACGGTGCAGGCGAGCATAAGCGTGTGCGGAAGATTTATGAGATCACCCTGATTATGTGTGCGGTGATCATGCTTATTGGAACAGGCATCTGCCTTGCCATTCCGGAACAGCTGATCGGACTGTTCAGCAGCAATCCGGAGACCATCCGTCTTGGCGGACAGGCACTGACACGCATCAGCGCGGGCTTTTTGATTTCGGCAGTTTCCATCACATCCTCCGGTGCGCTGGAGGGACTCGGAAAAGGCGGATCTTCCCTGATCATTTCCCTCTGCCGAAATGTCATTGTCATTCTCCCGGCAGCTTACCTGCTGTCCCATCTGGGAGGCGGCGTTTTCGTATGGCACGCCTTCTGGATCACAGAGGTCATTTCCGCAGCGGTTTCTCTTGTGGTATACCGCCGCGCAGTACGAAGATAAAAAATATAAGAAGAAAAGAAAAGCGGCCTCTTGTGGAAGGCGGCTTTTCTTTTTATAATAGATAATACAGACGTAAGAATTAAGTAAAGATTTTTTTGAATATTCATGGTACCATTACGGTAGTTAAAAACAGAGAGGATGGAAACGACGTGGAAGAAACAAATATTTTAGTTGTGGATGATGAAAAAGAAATCGCGGATCTGCTGGAAATTTATCTGATCAGCGATGGATTTCAGGTATTAAAAGCGTACAGTGCAAAAGAGGGACTCCGCATTCTGGAGGAGAAAAAAATCGACCTGGTGCTGCTCGATGTGATGATGCCGGATATGGACGGTATTGCGATGTGCCGCCGCATCCGGGAGACGAACAACATTCCGATCATCATGGTAAGTGCCAAAACGCAGGATATCGACAAGATCGTCGGTCTGTCAACGGGAGCAGACGATTACGTGGCAAAACCGTTCAATCCGCTGGAGCTGATGGCGCGTGTAAAATCCCAGCTCCGCCGCTACCGCGAACTGAATCCGTCGAAGCCGCACGAGCGCCAGGAAGTGATTTCCTTAAAGCATCTGGAAATCAACAAGGTAACCCATCAGGTTGTCTGCTACGGAGAAAGCATCAAGCTGACACCGATCGAATTTGATATTCTGTATCTGCTGGCCTCCAACCCGGGCCGCGTGTTCGGTACAGACGAAATTTTCGAGCGCGTCTGGCATGAAAAATTCTATGAGGCGAACAACACGGTTATGGTACATATCCGCCGTCTGCGCGGAAAAATGAAAGACGACACAAGAGAAGATAAGATTATTACAACAGTCTGGGGAGTGGGATACAAAATTGAAGCCTGATTTTATAAAAAACTTCAGCCAGAGGATGGTCTTTGATCTGATTGTAAGTGCACTTGTCACGGTACTTGTAGTGATGCTTACCGACGGGATTCTGACCTTTTTCGGCAATGGACTGATGAACATCGGTTACCGGAGCGCCTGGATCGGACCGGGAGCCTCCGCCCACTCGGTGCGGACGATGATTCTGACGGCGGCTGCGCTGCTTTCGTTCTGCCTGACCTTTTATTTCCTGATGCGCGAAACCATCCGATACATTGGGAAGATTCTGGAAAAGGTAAAGGAGATATCAGCAGGGGATTTTGATCATCCGATCGAGGTAAAGGGAAATGACGAGTTTTCTGTGATGGCGGAGAACTTAAATACGATGCAGCAGAATATCAAGGAAATTATGGAACGGGAACGGATCGCGGAGCATACGAAAAACGATCTCGTCTCATCCGTGGCACATGACCTCCGTACGCCGCTGACTTCGATTATCGGCTATCTCGGCTGGGTGCGCACGCGGACGGATCTGGATGAGGAGACGAGAAATCATTATATCGATATTGCCTATCAGAAAGCACTCCGTCTGGAGCAGCTCACGAACGAGCTGTTTGGATTCGTCAAGCTGGAGCACAAAGAGATGCAGCTGCATCTCGGAAAACTTGATCTGGTGCAGCTGATGGAGCAGATGCTCGACGAGATGACGCCGTCTTTTGTGAAAAATGAGCTTCAGGTGGAATTTCTGCATGCGGAACATGCGATTTTTCTCGAGGCGGACGGTGAGCTGCTGGCACGGCTCTTTGGAAATCTGCTGAACAATGCTGTCAAATACGGAAAAGAGGGAAAACAGGTCCGCGTCTCAATGGAAAAAGAGGGCGAATATGTGGTCACGCGTGTCATTAACTACGGACGGATCATTCCAAAACAGGAACTGGATCATATTTTCCAGAAATTTTACCGGACAGAGCAGTCGAGGAGCCGCGATACCGGTGGGACGGGACTTGGACTTGCGATTGTACAGCAGATTGCGGAACTGCATCACGGACAGGTGCGGGTAAAAAGTGATCTGCAGGGAACCGTCTTTGAGGTGGAACTGCCGGTCGGAATGCCAAAGGGGAAGAAAGAGGACGAAAAGCGATGAACAGGAAAAGAAGAAGCAAAATCTGCTGTCTGTCCGGTATTTTGCTGCTGATTCTGCTTCTGGCGGGAGTTCAGAGGGTGTCTGCGATGACAACGCGGACAGAACTTTATCAGAACACGCCGTCGGATGGCGGAAGAAGCGGCGGGAAAGAAAAGCAGCTTCTTGCCAACAGCTACGCAGGGGAATACCAGATTGATTTTTCTTATGGATTCGAAGGAAACTATCAGGATGGGAATCACGTACCGATTCGTGTGACAATCACAAATGAGAGCGCTGTTTGAATTTGAAGGATACTTTGTTTTTCAGATAAAAAACGCCGCGGAATCGATTTACCGCGGAAACAGTGGAGAAGGCATTCTCTCAAAACTGTTTCCGGGGGTCAAGCGGTCGGGCGATGGAAGAAACAGCCTTTTTACGTACCGTTTTCCAATCTATATTCCGGCGAACGGAACCGTTACAAAGACTTTTTCTGCAGGGCTTCTGGTGGAAAATACGTCTTTTTGTGTCCTGCGCCTGGAGAACAGCCAGAGGGACACGGTGTACAGTCGGGAAGAAACGATTTCGAGTGAAGGCTTCTTCCAGTCCAAGGTGGAAGTCTGCGTTGTGGAAGAAGAAACTAATTACGGGCAGCAGCTGAATGGAGTTACGCTGAACGACGGGATTTATGAGGTGGAAGCTGCATCTGTCCGGGCAGAGGAGCTTGTCGGGCTTGCGGAGTCGTATTCGCCGGATGTGCTGATCCTTCTGGAGCAGTCCAAAGAAGAACTGGATGAGACAATCCAGAAAGAAATTGATCTCTGGCAGGCAGAGGGAGGTCTTCTGATTACCTTTTCGGGAAACGAGACATTTGCGGAAAGCCAGCGCAGTGCGTTTAAAGAAGCGCCGGTAGATTTTCTGAAAAATATTCTGGACGAAGAGACCACCAGCCGCTTCTGGCAAAACGAAATATGAATTATCAGAAATACTATACGATTTCCGATCTTCTGGAAAACACTAAGATCCGGAACCGTCCGAATACGGTGCTGTACGGCGGCCTGATTCTGGTCTATCTGGTTCTGGCAGGGCCGGGATTGTATTTCTTTTTGAAAAAAACAGGAAAACGTCAGTATCTCTGGGGGGCGATCTGTGCCTGCTCGGCCGTCTTTGTTATGCTGATCAGTCTGTTTGGCCAGAGCACGAGGCTCAAGGCCCCGGTGCTGACGTATGTAAGAGAAATCTGGCAGTACGATACATACCAGAAAGATTACATTAATTTCTGTGCACAGGCGCCGTACAATGCTTCCTATGAGCTGTATCTGGATCCGTCCTACGATCTGGTGATGTACAACCGTATGGACTATATGTCCAACAGCACGGCACAGCCGGAAACGGAGGATGCGGAATATGAAAAGACGGAGATCAGTTTCGGAGAACAGAAAAACAGGGCAGAAATTTCCAATCAGGCTGCATTTGCCTGAATGAGTTCGGCATGCAGCGGATGGAAACGCTGGATGAAGGCAAAGGACTGAAAGGCACGTTTCATTTCTGGGATCAGAAGATCAGCGGAACCGTGGAAAATAAGACAGGCTATGATCTGGAGAGCTGTGTGATCGCCGTTCCAGGTTACTGTGCCTCATTGGAGACATCAAAACGGGGAGACGATCACGCTGGATGGAATAGAAGCGGACAGCGTGCGGGAGTTCGGAAATTGGAGTGCGGCAGAAGATCTGCCGGAGATAGAGAAAAATTATCTGGACGGTGTCATCTATAATCACATGCCGAACCGGAGTGACAACTGCCTTTTCTTTGGAAAGCTGGCAGGCAATGACGATACGTTCCAGCTTGACAGCGGATACGAAGCGTATGGAATCTCGTATTACTATCAGGAAGTGTCTGTGGACATGAAAGAGGCCGGCGTTGTGTACTGTCCGTATGCGCAGGAGTACAGCGGATGGGACGGCGGAAACACGGTAAGCTTTGAAATGGGACCGAATTCCGGCGGAATCTCGGAAGAGGAAACAGAAGTAACGTATTATCTGAACGGTGTCTTTGAAAACAACAACATCTGGTGTCTGTATGGAATGTATGCTAAAGGCGTGATGCAGCCGGATTCTGAGGGAATCTATGATCCTGCATTCTGCCGTATGCGATGACGGCGTTAGAAGATAAGATCCAGGCGGCAGAAACCGGCGGGGGAGGAAAACGGGGAACCATTCTTTCGCTTGCTTTCGAGAAAGCCCGCACAGAGGATGGGACCAAGATCCGGAATTTCAATGGAATCATTGAGCTGTACAATTTTCAGACGGGAACGTATGATGAAATTTCCGACTGGGAGATCGATTTTGCGAGTGATCCGGCGCTGGAGGCGCAGTATGTGAATGCGGACAACCAGATCCGTGTGCGGTACCGTCTTTCCGAAGAAGAAAAGGGAGAAGAGTATCATGAAAATTATGGATACTATGAGGCACCGAATCTGATCGTAAAGGCGAAAGAGATCCCACCGGAGCAATATCTGGAGAACCTGTTAACGGAGGAGCCAAATGCCGATACTGAAAATTGAGAAACTGACCAAAAAATACGGAAAAACATATGCCCTGAACGGTCTTGATATGGAAGTAAAAAAAGGCGATATTTACGGCTTTGTCGGACCGAATGGTGCGGGAAAAACAACGACGCTGCGCATTATTTCAGGGCTTTTAAAGAGCGACGGCGGCGATCTGTGGCTGGACGGCGTGCGGACGACAAAAAATATTCTGAAGCAGAAAAGCCTGATCGGCTTTGTGCCTGATTTCTTTGGCGTCTATGAAAACTTAAGCGTGATAGAGTATCTGGAATTTTTTGCCGCATCGTATGGAATTTACGGGCGGGCAGGAACTGTCCGTGCGCGGGAAGTGCTGGAGATGGTCGAACTATCGGGAAAAGAGGAGCAGATGGTGGATTCGCTCTCAAGGGGCATACAGCAGCGGCTCTGTCTGGCGCGCGCGATGATCCATAAACCGAAGCTTCTGGTGCTGGACGAACCGAATTCCGGTCTGGATCCGCGTTCGAGAAGGATTTTCAGCTTCTCCTGCAGCGATTGGCGCGGGAGGATTATACGATTCTGATCAGCTCCCATATTCTTTCGGAATTAGCAGATCTGTGCACCAGCATCGGTGTCATCAACGGAGGTGTCATGGTACAGCAGGGAAAGCTGGAAAACATTATGCTTGCGATCGACAGCTCCAATCCGCTGCGCATCACTGTGCTGAACCAGGTGCCAAAGGCGCTGGAACTATTGCGGCAGGATCCGCAGGTCAGCCGCCTTTCTGTGGATGAAAACAAGATTGCGGCCTGGTTTTCGGGAAGCCGGGAGGAGGAGGCGTATCTGCTGCAGAAACTGGTGGATGCCGGAATCCTTGTGGTTTCGTTTGCACGGGAACACAACAGCCTGGAGTCCCTGTTCTTCCATCTGACCGGGGAAACGGAACAGAAGAGCCGAAACACAGAAACGTTCGGAAACACGATCGGATAAGGAGGGAACGAAACGTGCGGTTAAATCCTGTATTTGAAAAAGAAATGAAGCGGAACTCGCGGTCATCGCGGATTTCCTGGATTATTTTTGTCTGCAATCTGCTGCTTGCCGTGGTTGCGTTTGTCTGCTATTTCGGGGAGAGCAGCCAGCTTGGCTATCTGGCACCGGTCAGTTACAGCGTTCCGATGAACTGCTATATTCTGATGACGTATCTTCTGTTTATTCTCGTCGTCCTTTCAGTTCCGGCGGTTGCGGGAGGAAGCATTTCGCTGGAGCGTGAGAAAAAAACGCTGGATGTGCTGCTGACGACGAACCTGAACCCGTGGAGAATCATTACGGGAAAGCTGGAGGCATCGCTTGGCGTTGTTCTGATACTGACGGTTTCGGCACTGCCGGTGCTGTCCCTTGTTGTGGTGTTCGGCGGTATCGGCCTTGGCGGACTGCTTCTGATGGCGGGAGGCCTTCTTCTGACCGGAATTTTTGTCGGCAGTATCGGCATTTTCTGTTCGGTTGTTTTTAAGCGGACCACACTGGCGACCGTTCTTTCCTATGTCATTGTCGTTTTTCTGGTCGTAGGAATATGCGCCTGCACGGGGCTTGCCTACTACGCAGGACTGCTGCAGCAGGAGATGACGGCAGCTTATCAGCAGATCGATGTAGGAGGTGTAATTTACCTTCTTCTTTCAATCCGTTTACCTCGTTTGCGGGGATCATCAGCCGCCAGCTTGGGAATGGAAGAGAGATGGAACAGCTCTGCTATCTGCTTGGAAATTACGGACAGAATCCGCTGATCCATTATCTGCCGGAGGCGAGTGCCGTTCTGCAGCTTCTGATATCAGCCGTTCTTCTTGTAACGGCGGGAAGAAAGCTGAATCCATTAAATAAATAACAGGAGTAAAAGAGAAGATGAAACCATTTTGTTTTAGCCTTTCCGGAATTTATGAGTCCGAAGGATATGCCTGGGAGCAGGCGGGAAAGATCTGGGATCTAAGAGAGCTCCGGGGAACTGACGGTTATCTCGATCCGGAGACGGAGCAGTTTCTGGAAGCGGAACTTGGCCGAAAAAAAGAAACGAAAGAGCTGCCGCGGATCCGCCTTCTGGATTCCGGCAATTATCACTATATGAGCAAATTGCTGCTGGGACTGGAAAAAGAAGATTTGTTTTTAGCCGTATTCGACCACCATACCGATATGCAGCCGCCGGCGCTTCTTCCGGTGCTCTCCTGCGGTTCCTGGATCCGGGATGCTGCCGGGGCGTATCAAAACATCAAAGGAATCTGTGTGATCGGCCCGCCGGAGGCGTCGGTGCGGGAAACAGAAGCGATGGAGCATGTCTGGTTTGTGACACAGGAAGAGCTCGACGACGGAAGCGGAGCGGCGAAGATCAAAGAGATTTTTGCATCCCATGCGGGAACATTTCCGGTATATCTGTCGGTCGA
>ENA-OQIG01001198-OQIG01001198.1-human-gut-metagenome-genome-assembly--contig:-NODE-1198-length-11968-cov-3.264758_pt1 | contig 11968 bp, 17 predicted proteins | sample MGYA00242576_ERZ504741 | MGnify/ENA primary metagenome ERZ504741 (study PRJEB26092, sample SAMD00036436) | human gut metagenome | host: Homo sapiens | study: EMG produced TPA metagenomics assembly of... | reverse complement strand
AAGAATTTGGTGAGGAAGGTTTTTATCTTTTTTAATCCCTAGATCGTCTATTTGTGTTGCCCGCCTACCGGCGGGCATTTTTAATTCAAAAGAGCGCCGGCGGCGGTCTTTCCTATAAAGCAAAAAACGCCCCTGACAGAATACTACTACTCTGTCAAGGACGAATACAATTTCTCTAAAATATGATCCGCGGTGCCACCTTGATTCACGGTATAAGCCGAGTTCTTAGCAGGATACAACTATATCCCCGGCAAATGACGTCTGCCTGCAACGTCGCAGAATACTCAGCATATGCACCAGACAATATCCGGAACTTCGCTTTTGACTGCGCCCTCAGCGATCCATTTGACAATGTGTTTCTTACCTGAATTCCACCACCTCAGGCTCTCTGTGAAGGCATCATAGCCGTTATCTCCGCTTCATCGGTTTGAAGTATTAAATTGGTTGGATTATAGCATAGCTTTTTTGTAAGTCAATATGTCTATTTAAAAAATTTTGTCAACTTTTAATTTGCCTTTTCATACACACTGAACCCGTTTCTGCCGCCCTGCTTCACCTGATACAATGCAGTATCTGCATGACGGTACAGTTCCATAAACGTTGTTCCGTGTTCCGGTGAAAATGCCAGACCAACGCTGATGGTAATGCCATTTCCATCCATCTCCGGTATCTCAAGGCTTCTCACCTCGTCGATCAGCTTTTTCACCCTGTTTTCCGCAATACTTCCATTATTTATATTCCGGATCAGGACCATAAATTCATCACCGCCAATACGCCCTGCAATATCGTGCTCCCTGAACTGTCTTGCAAGAAGATGTCCGAATGTCTTTAATACCTTATCACCTACAATATGGCCATAGGTGTCATTGACCTGTTTAAAATAGTCCACATCCATAATGAGAAGGCCGTTACAGCTTTCTGCCTCCCCTTCTTCTAATGACCTTTCGATCAGGTCCTGCGTCGTTTTTTTATTGTAAAGCCCTGTCAGTGCATCTCTCTGTGCCCGTTTTAACAGTCTCGCCTTTTCCTGCCGGTTTTTATAAACAATAAAAAGGACCATGGCTGCTATCAACATTCCAAAGACAATGATAAAAATGATCTCATAATCCCTGATAAAGTCATAGGAAGCTTCCGCTGCCCTCACAGGAACAATATAACTGATCATCCAGTCATTCATCCCAAGAGGGTATAGGCAATATAATAAAAGGGCTTTCTCCCGGCAGAAAAGCGGAATTCACGAATTCCCTCTTCTCCAGCCGCAAAATCTGTCTTAATGTCCTGGATTGCAGCTGTCCTGATCTGACAATTATCAAAATAATCAAATATATTGCCGGAAAATACCTCCTGTTCCTGCTCTGAATACACTCTGTCATAAGTGATCACGTTTCCATCTTTATCTGTGATCAGGCTGTAGCCATTTCCCCCAAACAGGTCATCAAACATCATGTGACTTAAAGCCGTAACATTATAAGAACCGCCTAAAATACCGGCAATCTCCCCATCCTTTAATACCGGGACTCCCAGGACCACTCTTACTTCTTTATCAACACTGCTCTCTATTGGGTCACTTAAGGTCTGCTGCCCGTTTACAGCCTCATTAAAATATCTGCGGTGGGATACATTTTTCACATCCCCGGTATCATAATGAGCCGTACCATCTGTTTCGATCAGTGCCACCCGGTCCAGATCTGTTTTATTGTGGATCGTAACCAGAGTATCCAGATTGATCTGAGAAAACAGTTCTTCTTCCTTTGCCATCTCTTCCGCGATCTCATTCAGATACTGGTAATGAATGCTTAAGATCGTCCGTAAATGCTGACTCTGGCGTGAAACATTGTTCATCATGGTCTGCTGGAATTTTCCTTACATGAAGACTGTACGTAGCCAAAAAATATCATGAATCCCCAGGATCATTGACAAAATAAATAATCCCGTAACCATCGTGTAATGCTTATAATAAGTTGTTTTCTTTTTCATGCCTTTATCCACCCCCCCCCCCAAAAACGTCAATACTTGTGCATATAGTACACTATCTACACACCTGATTATAGCAAATACACGACAGAAAAGCTACCTGATTTATGCCTGTTTACTTACTATTTATATACGATTTCCATAGGTTTTATCTACAAAAAAGCCAAGGTCTGCATAACATCTGACTGCTATGCTGCCTCAGCTTTTTATTTACTCTTTAATTCTCTTTCAGTGCTTCTATTGCCGCCTGCACCTGGTTATCTTCTCAGGTGTGACTACGGACTGACTCTTTAAGTTTTCATCTAACTCTACTTCCACATCCGGGTAATTCCCTTTCCATGAAGGTCAAAACCGCTTGGTGTATAGTAATGAGCCGTGGTGATCTTAATGGCGGATCCGTCACCTAAGGGGATCAGGTTCTGCACAATGCCCTTGCCATAGCTGGTGGTTCCCACAACTACAGCTTTCTTGTAATCCTTTAAAGCCCCTGTAAATACCTCAGAAGCGCTGGCAGATTCTCATTGACCAGGATCGCAATAGGAACATCTACTTCGTGTCCGTCAGCAGCTGTGTAGGTGTCTCCCTTTCCATTTTTATCTGCTGTATACACGATCAGGGTCTTTCCTTCGCCCTTTTCAAAGTCTTTCCTGTCATCTGGTAAAATGTAATCTACCATGGCAACAGCGCTGTCTAACATACCACCTGGATTGCTGCGAAGATCAATGATCATTTGCTTCATTCCCTGGTTTTCCAGTTCATCAATGGCTTTTTCAAACTGCTCCACTGTAACAGCGTCAAATTCACTTACTGCCACATAACCTGTATTGTCCGCAAGCATCTTTGATTCTACAGTAGGAACTTCGATCTTACGTCTGGTAATGGTCATATCCTCATAGGTATCAGACTCTGCCCTGTATACGGTGATCTGTACATCTGTGCCTTCCTTACCCTTGATATAATTACTTACCAGTACATCCAGGCTTTCCCCGGCTACCAGAGTATCCCCTACTTTGTATATGATATCCCCGGGTTTCATACCAGCCTCCAGAGCCGGTGAACCTTCAAATACCTTTACAACCGTACACAGCCCCGTCGTTTTATTCTGGCTGATCATAGCTCCGATCCCGGAATAGCTTCCGTCTGTGCTTTCCTGGATCGCTTTATAGTCCTCTGCTGTATAATACACGGAATATGGGTCATTTAAACCTGCCATCATTCCTCTGTAAATATACTCTTCCACCTCTGTGGCATCCTCATCGTATAAAAATACCTGGTCGATAATGCTCTGTATCATCTGCATTTTTGAGGATACCTTTTTCAGATCAGGTTTGCTTGCCTTTTCGCCGTCCGTGATACCCGGAGCACCATTTCCTGTACCGGAAGACTGCTCTGTACGGATCACTTTTCTGCCTGTAATATAAATACCGGCAGATACACCTACTACCAAAAGAACGGCCAATGCCATGATCAGGCACCTACAAGGACCCCCGCCCAGAAGCGGCCGCCTTTTCGCCCTTTCTTTTTATCTATGCTGTCTGAGATCTCTTCTCTGTCCTGTTCTTCCACTGCTCCGCTCTCCTATCTGCCTGTGCCTTTTTCTTATTCACAGCCTATGCTGTTTTTTCCTGCAAAATGCCCTTCAAAGGACTGTCCCTTTCCTATGGGCTTACATATTTACTTGGATTTACATAACTTCCACCGGAACGGACTCCAAAATGTAAATGAGAACCGGTAGAATATCCTGTAGAGCCCACTCTTGCAATGGTCTGTCCCTTTTTCACCTTCTGTCCCTGGCTTGCAAGAAGCTGGGAGCAGTGCATGTAAACGGTGCTGACGCCGCCGCCGTGGTCGATCATAATATAATTTCCCGCTGAATAACTGTATGTAGCGATCACTACCGTACCATCGGCAGCTGCCACAATGGAAGCTCCTGTACTGGCCGAAATATCAATACCCTGGTGATTGCTGGACGCGCCTTGGTAGGCGACTTTCTTCCGCCAAAACCGGAGGTGATACGTCCGCTGGAAGGACATGGCCATTTAAAGCTAATATTCCCAAGATTAGTTACGTTATACGTCTTTTTCTGGGCCTCCGCTTTCTTTCTGGCCTCTTCTTCCTTTCGCTTCATCTCTGCCTCAATGGCCTTCATCTGGTTTTCCTGGGCTTTGATATCCGCATTATACTGGTCAATACTGCTCTGGGCCGCACCGATCTGGCTGTTGTAAGAGGTCAGTTCCTTCTGCTTGGAACTCATCAGCTCCTTTACAGAAGCCTGTTTTGCTTCCGTAGACTCCTGAAGTGCTAACAGATTGGAATGTTCTGTTTCCAGATCCTGCTCTTTCTGATTTATCTTTTCCCTGGTAGCCTGATATTCCTTTAACATTTTCCTGTCATAAGTAGCAATCTGGCTGGCATACTCTGCACGGTTTAACAGCTGGGAAGCGTTTTTAGAGGTCATAATGCTGTCCGCAAAGCTGACATTTCCATTTTCATACATATACTGGATACGCAGTTTCATAGAAGCATACTGCTCCTTTTCCACTGCTTTTGCCTCTTCTAACTCCGCTTTTGTATTCTCGATCTGATCTTCCTTTGCGGAAATATCTTTCTCTAACTGGCTCAGTTCGGAGTCTAAGGAAGTCAACTTCTTATCCAGTTCCTTTACATAAGCAGCTGCATCTTGACTTTCAGCCCTTTCTAACTGTTTTAAGGTATCCTGGACCTTTCTTTTTTTCCTCCTGAAGAGATGAAACTTTCTTCTTTGCATCCTTCAGATCCGCACTGGTAGCATAAGAAGAAAATACACAGCTAAGGCCAAGAACGACCCCCAGTCCAAGAGCCAGAAATTTGTTTTTTCGGTTCTTCATCTGTTCCTTCCTCTCTACACACGCAGATGTCTCTGTATGGTCAGAAAGCTTACAATAGCTCCGATCCCAACGCCCAAAGCCATAGCTGCACCTGCCATTACAGGAAAGATCTGTTTTAAAGGCAGCAGTTCAAAAAGTCCTGTGATCATCTGGTAATTGGTATTCAGATACACCAGTCCTCTTTTATAAAGAATGGTCATTCCAGCCAGAGGGATCACTGCTCCAAAGAGCCCTAAAAGCAGGCCTTCTACAATAAAAGGTGCCCGGATCATAAAATTCGTAGCGCTATATAGCGCATGATCTCATTTTCCCTCCGTCTGAAGGCAGCTGCCACAGATATGGTATTGCTGATCAGGAAAATAGCAACTGCTAACAGCACACCAATGATCACAGCAGATAAAGCACCGATCATCTTTCCTGCGCTTGTAAAGCCTGCCACCAAAGCGCTGGAATAACGGACTTTTCGCACGCCTTCCATACCTTCTAACCGCTTTACGATCATATCCTGATCCGAAATATCTTTTAAATAGATCTCATAAGAGGAGGAATTTGCCAGAGGATTATCTGCCTCAAAACCTTCTGCCAGCTCTTCCATTCCCTCAAAATATTCACTTTTAAAGGACTCCCATGCTTCCTCTGCGGATATATACCTTGCTTCCCGCACTTCGCTCCAGCTTTGTATTTGTGATCCAATGGACCTGATCTGTTCTTCATCCATTCCTTCATCAAAAAACACAGAGATTCCTACTGTCTCTTCCGCAGCCCTGGCTCCGTGCTGTACATTGGCCACCATGGCAAAAAACAGACAAAATAAAAAAATACATGCAGAAATGGTTGCCACAGACGCCAGGGAAAACCATATATTCCTGCATATATTAATAACGCCCTGTTTCAGGCAATATAAAAATGTACTCATTTACTTCTTATGCCTTTCCGGCGGTTCCAGGCCGTTTCTATCTCCTGGTTCCGCCCTCATCCCGGATGACTTCCCCGCGGTCCATGGTGATGACCCGTTTGTTCATCTCCGCAACCATCTCCTGACTGTGGGTTACTACGATCACCGTTGTTCCCCTCTGGTTGATCTCATCCAAAAGGTTCATGATCTCATGGGTATTGAAGCTGTCCAGGTTTCCTGTTGGCTCATCCGCCAGTAAAACTTCCGGCTTGTTGATCAATGCCCTTGCAATAGCCACTCTCTGCTGTTCGCCGCCAGACAACTGACCGGGTATGCCTTATATTTAGAAGAAAGACCTACCAGGCGCAGCATCTGGGGAACCGTCTCGCGGATGGTCCTGGATGGAACACCGATCACTCTCTGGCAAAAGCCACATTTCAAATACCGTCCGGTCCTTTAAAAGGCGAAAATCCTGAAAAACTACCCCTAACTTCTTCTGTATTTGGGAACATATCTGCGGGGCATCTTCCCAAGATCCATATCATTGACTACAATACGCCCCTTAGTAGGATCAAGCTCCTTCATCAGGAGCTTGATCAATGTACTCTTTCCGGAACCGCTGCGGCCTGTGATAAACACAAATTCCCCGTCATCAATGGTTAAAGACAGGTCACGGATGGCCTTGCTGCCGCTTCCGTAAGATTTACTTACATGACTTATTTCTATCATTTTCTAACTTACCTCTTACGTGCCAGAACCACCGGAAATTAGTAGTCCAGGCTTTCCATGTACTTCATGTACTTGGCAACCATAAGAGCGATCTTGAAGGTGATAGCATCCTCAAAGACACGAAGGTCAAGACCGGTACTCTTCTGCAGCTTGTCCAGACGGTAAACCAGGGTATTTCTGTGGATATACAGCTGTCTGGAAGTTTCGGATACATTTAAGCTGTTCTCAAAGAACTTATTGATGGTAGTTAAGGTCTCCTCGTCGAACTCGTCCGGTGACTTGCCATCAAATACTTCGCGGATGAACATCTTGCACAGAGGGATCGGCAGCTGATAGATCAGACGTCCGATACCTAAGTTGCTGTATGCGATCACATTCTTGCTTGCGTAGAAGATCTTGCCTACATCCAGAGCCATCTTCGCCTCTTTGTAAGAACGGGAAACTTCCTTGATATCATTGATCACAGTACCGTAAGCTACACGTACCTTGGTCATAGCTTCTGTATTTAACATGTCTAAGATCATGTTTGCAGTCTTATCTAATTCTGCATATGACTCGCCCTGGCGTACTTCTTTTACAAGGATGATGTTCTTCTCATCTACAGCTGTGATAAAGTCTTTTGTCTTAGAAGCAAACAGGCTGCGTACAGTCTCTAATGCATTTACATCTTTTTCATTGTGTGTCTCGATAATATATACAACACGCTTTACATCTGTATCAATGTGCAGCTTCTTTGCACGGTTGTAAATGTCTACTAACAGCAGGTTGTCAAGAAGCAGGTTCTTGATAAAGTTGTCCTTATCAAAACGCTCCTTATATGCAACTAACAGGTTCTGGATCTGGAAAGCGGCTAACTTTCCTACCATATATACATCATCACTTGCTCCTCTTGCCAGTAAGATGTACTCTAACTGATGCTCGTCAAACACCTTGAAAAACTGATAGCCCTGGATCACCTGGCTGTCTGCCGGTGAGTCTACAAAAGCCAGAACGGAGCTTTCAGATTCTTCCGCATCTGTAAAAGTAGAAGCAAGTACCTTTCCCTCGGTGTCACATATACCTAAGTCAATTCTTGTGATTGCTTTTAATCCATCTAATGTAGTCTGAAGTATCTGATTTGAGATCATTCAACTCTCTCCTTTTCGCCTTATTGAAAATTTATGAACATTGCCATGATAAATCATGGTGGAGTTACTGTTTTCCCTATTTTCATATTTTAATGCAAAATAACAAAAAAAGCAAGAGAGTTGTAAACCCTCCTGCCTTTTTTACTGTCGTTTTCTACAGAGGATTTTCACTATTTCCTCTGAATATTAGCTAATAATTAGTTAATGATAACGCATTCTGTTTCTTTATCAAAGATGTGAACCTTATCCAGATCCATAGCCAGTTTTACGGTATCGCCAGGTCTTGCAGTGTACGTGGGTTAACCTTTGCAGTGAAGTTAGCTTCGTCAATATCAAAGTACAGAAGAACTTCAGAACCTAACATTTCGTATACACGGATCTCTACCTGGAAGGTACTCTTTGGATTAGCTGCCAGGAATGCTTCTTCGTCATGCAGATCTTCTGGACGGATACCAAGGGTAACTACCTTGCCTACATAACCAGCTGCTTCCAGTGCTTTGCCCTTTGCTTCTGGCAGAGTTAATGTATGTCCGCCGAATGCTAAAGTTACATCAGAACCGTTCTTAGCTACCTGGGCATCGATCATGTTCATCTGAGGTGCGCCGATAAATCCTGCAACGAACTTGTTGCATGGCTTGTCATATAAGTTCTGTGGGCTGTCTACCTGCTGTACAACACCATCCTTCATAACAACGATCCTGGTACCCAGTGTCATAGCCTCGGTCTGGTCATGTGTAACGTAGATGATGGTTGTTTCCAGTCTCTGATGTAATTTGGAGATCTCAACACGCATCTGGCCTCTTAACTTTGCATCCAGGTTTGACAGAGGCTCATCCATCAGGAATACTTTAGGGCTGCGGACAATGGCACGTCCCATGGCAACTCGCTGTCTCTGACCACCGGATAAAGCCTTTGGCTTACGGTCTAACAGATGCTCCAGATCCAGGATCTTAGCTGCGTCATGTACTTTCTTATCGATCTCATCCTTTGGTGTCTTTCTTAACTTCAGGCCGAATGCCATGTTGTCATATACGGACATATGTGGATACAGAGCGTAGTTCTGGAATACCATTGCAATATCTCTGTCTTTTGGCTCTACGTCATTTACCAGTTTTCCATCGATATACAGTTCACCGGATGAAATATCTTCCAGACCTGCGATCATACGAAGAGTGGTTGACTTTCCGCATCCTGAAGGGCCTACGAAGATGATGAATTCCTTGTCAGCGATCTCCAGATTGAAGTCCTTAACAGCCACAAATCCGTTAGGATATTTCTTGGTTACATTCTTCAGTGATAAACTTGCCATTCTATTTTCCTCCTGATTTATAGATGTACTTCCTGCCCTTTTACAGGCTTTTTAGGAAGTTCATATAGGTCTTTTGCAACTGTCTCTATCATACAGGAAAGCGTATTTTTATTCCATACTGTAAATCCACAAAATCTAAATTTGGAATTTAGCTAAAATGTATATTCAATTAAAAAAGTGCTGTATCTGTCAAAGTTTTCCTTCGTTTGCCTCAAAAACTTTGGTTATTATGTTAATTGGTTTTTATCTTCAATAAATCCCTCACCAAAAACTTCACGGGCGTCACTGACGATAAAAAATGCTTTCGGATCGTATTCTGATACAATTTCTTTGATCTCCACGATCTCTTTTCTGGAAACTACACAAAAAAGCATATTTTTCGTCTCATCTGAATACATTCCTTTTGCCGCAAGACCTGTAACGCCTCTTCCATACGGGTCATGATGGCATCTGAAATTTCTTTATATTTATCTGAAATAATATAAACCTGCTTGGAAAATTTCATTCCTTCAATAAGACCATCCGCAACTTTCCCATACAGAAAATAGCGATCAGTGCATAAAGGCAGCGCGGATCCCAAATACGGTTGCACCGGCTACTACTACCAGCCGTCTAATACCTGCATGATCTGCGCAACGGAATAATGGGGGAATTTTGCCCGGATCAGAGCGGCCAGCATATCTGTTCCCCCTGTAGTGCAGCCTCCGGCCAGTACAAGACCTGTACCAACGCCTGTGATGATACCGCCAAAAAGAGCCGACAGCAGCAGATCATCTTCTATATACATACCTTCCGGCAGGATATAAAAGGCAACGGACAGTAACACTGTTGCATACAATGTACGTTTGATAAATTTCCATCCCATGATCTTAAAACCTGCCAAAAACAGCGGGATATTTAAAACCGTATTGGTGACCCACAAAGGCAGGTTCCAAAGTTCCTTTCCAATAATGGCAATACCGGAAACGCCTCCTGTTACCATACTGGCGGGATCAAAAATATTTTTGGTGGCCAGACCAATGAGGATGGTCCCTATGGTGATGGCACCGTAATCTTTCCATATTTTCTGCATTTTTATGTTTCCTCCTTATCTAAAACAAAAGACAGCTGCTAAACACAACTGTCTTTCTGCTACCCATATTTATATCTGCGGATATTCTCCTGCAATATTTTAAGAGTACTTCTTATACCCTTTCTATGGTCTTTTCCGTAATCCGTATCTTGCCTTCTTTTAAGAGATGTCCAACGGCTCTCTTAAATGCGTTCTTGCTCATATGGAATTCTCTTAAAATGGTCTCCGGTCTTGCCTTATCATTAAAAGGAAGAACTCCGTCAAATTCATCGATCACCTTTAATACCAGTTCTGCGTCAGAACCCATCTGCACATAGGAACGTTCTCTTACACAAAGGTCTAACTTTCCGTCTTCGCGGACTCTCATGACTCTTGCCTTAACAGTATCTCCTTCGCGGTACTTTCCATTACATCTCTTTTTTAGGGATCAAACCATAATATTTATTATCAACTGCAACGAAAGCACCAATATTTTCATTGATCTCATAAATAGTACCTTCTACCCAGTCTTCTGCCTTGTACGGAGACTGATTACTCATATGGGAGTAGACCTTCATGGTTGCAGCCAGTCTGTGGCTCTTGTCTGCATAGAGACATACCAGACATTTTTCTCCCTTGCGTACCGGATGGGTCTGCTCTTTAAATGGAAGGAGCAGGTCTTTTTCCAGACCCATGTCAAGGAATGCACCGATCTTTGCCACATCCTTTACTTCCAGAACTGCACACTGGCCTAATTCCAACTTTGGAGTACCTGTGGTTGCGATCAGACGGTCGGAAGAGTCCTTGTAAATAAATACAGTCATCTTATCTCCGATCTTTGCTCCTGCAGGAACCTGCTTTTTAGGAAGAAGGACTGCTGCTTCATCTCCTGCTTTCTCACTTAAGTACACGCCAAATTCTTTGGTGCGCACGATCTCTAATTCCTGTGTCTTTCCTAATTCTATCATATGTTTATACTCCTTTTATGCTTCTTCGTACTTAAGCCAGACCACCGCACGGATCTCTTTATCTTCTCCGGCCAACACAATGGTCCACTCATCTTCCCCTGTTTTCGTCACTCTTGGTATAAGGACTTCCCCTAAAACAGCTGCCTTTTTATAATCCACCCGGATCTCTTTTACCTTTTTCGTACAGGTTACTGCTTCCCTTGCAATATCTACGTACTGGGCATTATTTACATGGTGGTTGGTATCTAAATGATGGACTGCAATAGTAACCGGTGTTTCCTCTTCATAATTTTCCGGAACAGCGATCTTTCTTGGTGCCTTTCCCAGATCCAGCGCTTCCCCTTCTCCGTAGGCTTCTACATCTTCCGGCATTACACGCACCGGGATCATCTTTCCGTGTCACAGAAAAACCAGACGGACTCTGCCTTTACCAGGTAATTTCCTTCCTGGTCCATAAGTACAAAATCACGGTAACCGTAAATTCCTTTAGAAGAAGTAGCCCAGGTTCCTATTTTTATCCTTTCTCCCAGGACCGGATATCTGTCAATAACGATCCTCCAGGAAGACAACAGCCACGCCCTCTTCTTTTTTTCCAGATATTCTACTCCCAGGCCAATATCCTCTGACTGAAACGTGCTGCAGTCCTGCATATAATTGATAACTCCCAGCAAACTTAACGCACCGGTCTCATCTGTCTCACTGTAACGGATCCTGCTGTCAAATGTATACATGCATTTCCTCTGTTTCTTTTTAGTGTTTCTTCTTATTATAAATGTGTTATCATAGATAACCGCTTTTCTCCCCAAGTATAACACGGGGCGGTTACAGGTGCAACAAAAAAGTCTTTCATTTCCAAAACTCAGAAATCAAAGACTCTCTCAAACTGGGCTAGAAGGATTCGAACCTTCACAATGACGGAGTCAGAGTCCGTTGCCTTACCATTTGGCGATAGCCATTATAATATGAAGTTTTTAAAAGCGCTTTGCGCTTTAGCTGGGCTAGAAGGATTCGAACCTTCACAATGACGGAGTCAGAGTCCGTTGCCTTA
>ENA-OQIG01001197-OQIG01001197.1-human-gut-metagenome-genome-assembly--contig:-NODE-1197-length-11999-cov-1.332968_pt1 | contig 11999 bp, 12 predicted proteins | sample MGYA00242576_ERZ504741 | MGnify/ENA primary metagenome ERZ504741 (study PRJEB26092, sample SAMD00036436) | human gut metagenome | host: Homo sapiens | study: EMG produced TPA metagenomics assembly of... | reverse complement strand
CTTGTTTAACGTGATTAACTATTTCAGCCGCAATCTGGATAAACTGCTGATTGGTAAATATATGAGTATGTCTGATTTAGGATACTATGAAAAGTCCTACCGCTTGATGATGCTCCCTCTGCAGAATATTACGCAAGTCATCACACCGGTCATGCACCCCATCTTCAGCGATTTCCAGAATGACAAGGAAAAGCTGGCAACATCCTACGAACGCATTGTCCGTTTTCTGTCATTCATCGGTCTGCCACTCAGCGTACTGTTTTTCTTTACGGCGGAAGAGGTAACACTGATTATTTTTGGTGATCAATGGCTGCCTTCGGTTCCAGTATTCCGGATACTTTCACTTTCAGTCGGTATTCAGATCATACTCTCCTCTTCAGGCTCTATTTTTCAGGCAGCAGGTGATACAAGGAGCCTTTTTGTCTGCGGACTCTTTTCGTCCATACTTAATGTGACCGGAATGCTGACAGGGATATTTTATTTCGGTACACTGACAGCTGTAGCCATATGTATCGTGATAACTTTTACTATCAATTTCGTACAATGCTATTGGATGATGTATCGAGTTACATTCCAAAGAAACGCATGGATATTTATCAGACAACTTCTTTCTCCACTCCTTGTCAGCCTACTAATAACAGCATTCCTCACGCCTATATATTATATGATGGAAAATATGAATATTTTCGTAACACTTATTGCAAAAAGTTTCGTAAGTTTTATTATCTTTGGGACATATATGCAAGTAACACACACCTATGATATCACAGGCAAAGTGAAGACTCTTGTAAGAAATAGAAAGTTAGTACAAAAGAACAAACAATGAAAGGATTATTCCTCATATTCCATGGTTTCGAAGCATTCAACGGAATCAGTAAAAAGATACGTTATCAAGTAAAAGCCCTCAAAGAATGCGGACTAGAAATGCATACGTGTTGGCTAGACGATACGGACAACCATAAACGCCGTATGGTAGATGAATCGATAATTCGCCGACTAATGGTTTCGGGATCAAAAGGAAAATCCTAAAATGAATCGAATTTGACAGTAATCGTACATTATGTACAGAAAGAAAACATAGACTTTATCTATGTACGCTATGTCCATAATGCCAGCCCTTTCAGCATACGGCTGATGAAACTACTAAAAAAAGACCGGAGCACGTATAGTGATGGAAATCCCGACATATCCATACGACCAAGAATATAAGGGACTCCCATTCGTATACCAACGAATCCTATTTATAGACAAATGTTTCCGACAGCATCTGGCACGCTATGTTGACAAGATCGTCACTTTTTCGGACTATGACATTATTTGGAATCGCCCCACCATCCGCATCTCAAATGGAATTGATTTCAGCGAAATCCCTTTAAGAGGTCCAAAGAATGATACCGCACATTCTCTACAACTGATTGCCGTAGCGACAATGCACCCATGGCATGGTTTCGACAGAGTTATAGCCGGCATGGCAAATTACTATCGTACACATACCGACACTCATGATTATAAAGTATATCTCAATATCGTAGGCTTCGGGGTTCCCGAACTGGTGGACAGCTATAAAAAAGATGTAGCCAAACATCAGTTAGAGAAATATATCATCTTTCATAGTGCCTTATACGGCAAAGAACTGGATGCCGTGTTCGAGCAGTCGGACATGGGAATAGGCAGTCTGCTCGCCATCGTAGCGGTATTGACAAATCAAGACCTTAAAAAACCGTGAATATGCAGCAAGAGGCATTCCTTTTGTTTATTCAGAAACGGATGATGACTTTGAGCATCAACCATACATACTTAAGGCAGCACCGGACGATTCGCCCCTTGACATCGAAAAAGTAATTCGCTTTTATCAATCATTGAAAACAACGCCGCTCCAAATACGGATGTCTATAGAGCAATCACTTTCATGGAAAGCCCAGATGCAAATTGTTATTAATGAAACCTTTGAATAAAACTATATCACTATGAATATACAGCCACTGATCAATGCTATCCGCTATAAATTGCGTTATGGCATTACTGTAGAATGGTACAATTTCTGGTACATGGCTCTCAGATGCCATCAGAAAAATAACTCCGCAGGTAGCTTCCATTGATGAGACCATTCGGATAATCATAGAAGACCAATGTTCCGTGAGCCGTTTCGGCGATGGTGAGATGCTGCTTACCAACCCGGACAAGGAAATAGGATTCCAAAAAGGAAATGTACTCTTGGCTCAGCGTCTCAAGGAAGTATTGACAAGCCATGAAGAAGGACATTTGGTTTGTATCTCCGATACTTTCGAAAACATTTATCGCTATAACCGCAAAGCACGCCGATTCTGGAGAACTCACTTCTTTCTGTATGGCAGTTGGTGGGACCGCTTGCTGTTGCCCGACAGGCTATACTACAATACATTCATCACCCGTCCCTACATGGACTTCGCTTCCAAAGAAGACTGCCACGGTGGTTTCACCAGATGAAAGCTATCTGGAAAGACAGGGATGTCGTATTCATTGAAGGCGAAAAAAGCCGTTTGGGGGTAGCAACGACCTCTTTGACAATGTAAAAAGCATCAGACGTATTCTTTGTCCGCCCCGTGACGCATTTGACCGCTACGAAGAAATACTGAATGAAGCGCAAAAACTCGAGAAAACCGCTCTCTTCCTGATTGCTTTAGGACCTACGGCTACTGTACTGGCTTACGATTTATTCAAGTCCGGTTATCAGGCAATTGACGCAGGGCACGTGGACGTAGAATATGAATGGTGGCGAATGGGAGCCAAACGGAAAGTAAAGCTGGAACGAAAATATGTAAACGAAGCCGCCAACGGAAAACAAGTGTCCGACGCCGGAGAATTTTATCGGAAACAAATCATTGCTAAAATCTATTAAATCATGAAGATAGCCTATTACCTGCCCTCACTACAGGCACCTGGCGGAATAGAACGGATAGTTACATTCAAAGCCAATTATTTTGCAGAACATTTTGAAGGATACGACATCACCATCATTACATCCGAACAAATGGGTAAAGCACCACACTTTCCATTATCCCCCAAAGTAAAGCATATCGACTTAGGAGTATCTTTCGACCTGCCCTACTCTCAATCCATAGTAAGTAAAGTGCTGAAGTATCCGTTCCGCTACTATCGGTTTAAACAACGACTATCGAATCTATTGAACGAACTGAAACCGGACATTACTATCTCAACCATGCGCCGGGAACTGAACTTTATCACTAAATTGAAAGACGGTAGCCTGAAAATCGGAGAGTTTCACGTCAGCCGCTACGCCTATGGCGCAGAAGCACTGAAACGTAAAAGCCCGATTGTCAACATGATAAAGAAAAGATGGGCAAACAGATTTGTCAAAAACCTGTCTAAACTGTCCAGAGTGATTATACTTACAAGTGAAGGAGCTAAAGACTAGGCCGGAACTGACTAATATCAGCATCATCCCTAATCCTATTTCTACTCCTGTAGAAGGAAAACAAACAGATATTCTGTCACATAATGCTATTGCTGTAGGGCGATATGCGCCCCAAAAAGGATTTGATATGCTAATCCCCGCCTGGAGCATTGTCGCCCAAAGACATCCGGACTGGAAACTACATATTTATGGAGAAGGCGACCTGAAAGAGAAGTTCACCAAACTAATAGATGAACTACAACTAAATAATAATTGTCTGCTTCATCACACTGTATCGAATATAGCCGAAAAATACTGTATGAGTTCGATATTTGTCTTATCAAGCCGATACGAAGGTTTTGGACTCGTTTTGGCAGAAGCAATGTCATGTGGTATACCCTGTGTCTCATTTGACTGTCCGCATGGTCCTTCGAATATTATAAAAGACCATGAAGACGGTCTACTAGTGGAGAAAGAAAATATCAAGGAACTTGCAGACAAAATCTGCTATCTGATTGAGAATGAAAATGTACGCATCAAGATGGGACACAAAGCCAGGGAAAACGTAAAACGCTTTCTGCCGGAAAATGTGATGCCACAATGGAAAAACTTATTCGAATCATTAACTTATTCTTCTAAATAACAGAACAACATATGGTAAAGTGGTATAAAACTTATCTGGAAGTATACGGGAAATCTTTTGATGAGATTTCTGACGATAGTATCCGCAAAGTCAAAAGACAACTCAAAGAACGTCAAAACGATTCTCCACTGGTATCGGTTGTACTCATTGCACACAATGAGGAACGTCATCTGATAAGTTGTATCTGGTCACTCTCCGAGAATCATTGCCATTTCCCCATTGAAATAATAGCCGTTAACAACAATTCAACGGATAAAACGGAAGAAATATTAAAATCATTGGGAGTTACCTATTATAACGAAACGAAGAAAGGTCCGGGATATGCCCGCCAATGCGGATTGGACCATGCAAAAGGAAAATATCATATTTGTATTGATGCAGATACTTTATATCCACCGCATTACATTGAAACGCATGTAAAATATCTAATGAATCCGAAGGTTGCATGTACATTCAGTTTATGGAGTTTTATGGTTGACGAAAGACATTCCCGATTCGGACTATGGTGCTACGAAGGCCTGCGCGATATATACCTCCGCTTACAAGCCATCCAGCGTCCTGAACTCTGTGTGCGAGGTATGGCTTTCAGTTTTAATACGGAAATAGGACGTCGGTTTGGATTTCGTACAGATATTATCCGCGGAGAAGACGGTTCGTTAGCATTAGCTATGAAACCGTATGGAAAAATCGTATTTATTACAAGTCGCAAAGCACGAGTGCTTACAAGTAATGGAACCCTAAATTCTGAAGGATCACTGATTGATAATATATGGATACGGGTAATCAAAGCACTGAAAGAAATCACCGGACTCTTTATCAAAAAGACGGCATACAAAGATAAAGACTCTAATCTCATCAAATAAGGTCTCATCAAAATCATTATGGATATGGCAAAATATATAGTAAATATCATCTTAGTAACAGCTTGTCTTTTCACCTATACTTCCTGTATAAGAAAAATGAATCTATACGATGAGAATAGAAATACAGGACAAGACAATAACGAAAAAGATAACAAGATTCTACTCCCGTCTATATGTATCCTTTCGACAAAGAAACAGCAAACGTTACAGCAGAAATCATTATCCACACAAAAAAAGAAATACAGACCAAAGATATTAATGTCGAAATCCCTCATTTAAAATACAATAAGACATGGATGTTGATGCTAACACAAGACGACTGCATGCAGGCTGCTTTTTGCCGTACGTGGGCTGCAATAAACGGTAAACCGATCTCAAGTTCAATACCTTATCCTACTCCAACTCCCACTGATCAGAATATGAAACATCAATTATATTTTGACATCAAACATTTGCAAAAAGGGGATCTTCCCCCTACTATTATTTCCGCCAACCAATCTTTGGGATGTACAGACGGAGCAGGAAATGAAGTTCGGTTTGCTATTACTACCACTCTTGCCCCTGAAGAAAAATGGATGGATGCTGAAACAAACGTACTGCCGGGGTTTACTGCAAACTATTATCGTTTTTATATGAAATCCGGACTTATATGGGATAACATACGAGAGATGTTGAACTATGGAACAGGCATTGCCTCCATGATGTAATGACAAAAGATGCTAATGATCCAATACAAATATTGGAACATTTTGATATTGCCCAAAACATTATTGTAGAGAAACTCACAGGAAGGGGATGTAAATTTCTTGCTGAACCCAATGGAAATAAAACATACGTAACTGCTGCTCTTCAATGTCCGGAAATTCAAACGATGACCGCACAAGCAGGAGCAATTACCCTATATCCGTATCAAGTGTCTGAAACTTTACAAAAATCTCTGATAGAACGGGAGTTTAACGATTCACCAGCATATTTTAAACAACAGATTACTGACCTGCTAAAATTACCCAAAGAAGAACGTAAAGCAATCTGCATAGGTGTTCATGGTACGGACAACAATTGGATCGACTTTTTATTATGGTTAAATAGTAATTATGGTAAAGATGGGGATGATTCGTTATGGTTTCCAAGCCAGGAAGAATATTATGAATATAACTATTATCGTTTAAACAGCCATATTAGTATAGCACAAATAGACGCAAGTTCTTTCAAATTAACAGTAAATTTACCGGGAGAAAAGTTCTTCTACTATCCTTCTACCACTATCAATTTGCCGGGAATTAGCATGTATGACATTGTTTCTATCGAAGGAAATGATGCATTGACCGGACTATCTTATGCTGACTACAAAGACGGTATCATGCTCAATATCGACTGTCGGAAATACCTGTTTGAACACGCCGAGAATTTCGTAAAACGATATGAGGCCAATCCTTCCGATGCTTCCAACAAAGCAGACGCCCTCTACTTTGTAAACATACTGAAAGAATCGGCTAAAAAAGAGGCACTAAAAAAAACGAACTTCAATAAGTAAATCAACAAACATCTATTAAACGAGAATATAGCTATGAACGAAACCTCATCCTCGAATCATCTTCTGGTCCGCCCTGTTCATGGTGTTCTACACCTATCTGGGCTACGGTATCGTCCTCTACGCCCTCGTCAAGCTGAAAGAGCTTTTCGTGAAACCCGTGAAACGGGTGCTGCCACCGGACAGTGACCTGCCGGAAGTAACCCTCTTCATCACCGCCTTCAACGAAGAAGACGTGGTGGACGAAAAGATGGAGAACAGCCTCGCCCTGGACTACCCTGCGGACAAACTCCGCATCGTCTGGGTGACGGACGGAAGCGATGACGGCACAAACGACCGTCTCCAAACTCGCTGGAACGGAAAAGCAACCGTCTACTTCCAGCCGAAACGGCAGGGAAAGACAGCCGCCATGACACGAGGAATGACACTCGTCCGGACCCCGCTTGTCGTCTTTACGGACGCCAACACGATGGTCAACAGCGAGGCAATCCATGAAATCGTACTGGCTTTTCAAAACCCGAAAGTAGGCTGCGTGGCAGGAGAAAAACGCATAGCCGTACAGACGAAAGACGGAGCAGCCGCCGGAGGCGAAGGCATCTACTGGAAATACGAATCGACACTGAAAGCGCTCGACTCCCGCCTCTACTCGGCTGTAGCGCTGCCGGAGAACTGTTTGCCGTCCGCCGCGAACTCTTCGAACCGATGGAACCGGATACGTTGCTCGACGACTTCATCCTCTCTCTCCGCATCGCCATGAAAGGATACACCATCGCCTACTGCACCAATGCCTACGCCATCGAAAGCGGATCGGCAGATATGGGTGAAGAGGAAAAACGAAAAGTGCGCATCGCTGCCGGAGGGTTACAGTCGATCTGGCGTCTGCGCCCGTTGCTGAATCCTTTCCATTACGGAATCCTGAGTTTTCAGTACACGTCGCACCGGGTATTGCGCTGGTCTGTCACTCCATTCCTGCTGTTTGCGCTGTTGCCACTGAATATAGTCGTTTTGCTATTGGGCGAATCTCCCCTGTTTTATGGCACCCTGCTGGGGTTACAGATTCTTTTCTACGGAATGGGATACTGGGGATATTACCTCTCTACCAGACAAATAAAGAATAAAGTACTGTTTATTCCCTATTATTTCTTATTCATGAACGTGAATGTGCTCAAAGGAATCGGCTATCTGAAAAGAAAAAAAGGAAGCGGCGCTGGGAAAAAGCAAAAACGTGCCGAAAAATAAGAACAGAGAATCAAATATTTTGCTATCTTTGCATGAAACAGAATCTTATAAATCTAATCGGACAAGCATGAACAGAACATTACATGAGGCAGATAATGCGCAAAGAATACTGAAGTTGACCGCCGACACCATGCTATTAGTCGATAGAAATGGCATTTGCATTGATATTGATATTCATAGCAATTTATGGTTTTTACAAGAAGAGAGGCTTTTAGGAAAAAATATATTCGAACGTATGCCCGAGCATACCCGTGAGAAGGTTTACAGCACCTTCCAGACCGTGCTTCGGGAACAGCGAAGCATCAGCAAGAACTACAAGCTGGAACTGGAGGATAATACCTATTATTTCAAGTGTATCATGTATCCTTACGATGACATGGTGCTCTGCCAATATCGGGACATCGACCCAGCGAAGCAACGTGAAACGCCAGCTGGAACAGGTAAACCGAAATCTGAGGGAGATACAGAAAGTGGCTCAGATCGGACAGTGGATGTACAACACCCGCGACAATGTCTTCCATTACATGGCTACACCGGAGTATTGTGCGAGGAATCTTCCAGAAGTATCTCTCTGGAGAAATATCAGGAATTTATCGTCGAAGAAGACCGCCTGAGCTTCACCAGCTGGTGCCGGAAGAATGAGGAAGGACTCAACGAAGAAGTATCAGCTATCGGGTCCGTGTCGCCGGAGAGATTTACTATATGCGCCTTCAGGCTTATCTGCGAGACGAACTACCGAACGGCAGCTGCAACATCGAAGGTTACATCCAGAACATCACCGACATACAGCGTCGCAGAAACGACATCAACACGCTGACGCACGCCATCAACAACGCAAAGGAGAGCATCTTCGCCGCCAAAGAGGACGGTACGCTGATCTTCGCCAACCGCCAGTTCCTCCACAACCACGGCATCCCGGAAAGTGAGGAGATCGGCAAACTGAAAATCTATGAAATCGCCGGCGATATGAACACGCAGGAAGACTGGCATGAACGCTGCAAGATATCCTGCACGGAGGAAGCAGAAGTTTCGTCGCCCATCATCCTTCGAAGGTCAGCAAGAATATATTGGCTTACGAGGAATCATGTACAACGTCACCAATGACTCCGGTGAAGAAAGTTACTGGTCATTCTCCCACGACATATCCGAGCGACTGCACTACGAAGCGCAAATCAAACGACTCAACCTGATCATGGATACTACCATCGACAACCTCCCCGCCGGAATTGTCGTCAAGGAGATCAACAACGATTTCCGATATATCTACCGCAACCGGGAATCGTACAACCGGAATCTGTGCATCGGCGAATCTATCGGCAAGAATGACTTCGACTACTATCCCGAAGTGGCAGAAAAGAAAAGGGAGGAAGATACACTAGTTGCCACCACCGGACGGGGACTGCACTGGACAACCGAAGGGAAAGACAAAAACGGAAACGAGATCATCCTCGAACAAACGGAAAATACGGGTGGACGGAGACGAACTTCCTCCCCCATCATCGTCAGCATCGAATGGGACATCACGGAGCTGGAAAAAATCAAACGGGAACTTCAGACATCCAAAGAGAAAGCCGAAATGTCGGACAAACTGAAGTCTGCTTTCCTCGCCAACATGAGTCATGAAATACGCACACCTCTGAATGCCATCGTCGGCTTCTCACATCTGATAGCCGAAAGTGAAAATAAGGAAGAACGTAAAACATTTTATGAGATCGTCGAAGCCAACAACGAACGTCTGCTGCAACTGATCAACGAAATTCTTGATCTTTCGAAGATCGAATCGGGCATTATCGAGTTCACCAGCGCACCGATAAATATCAACAGTCTGTGTAAAGAAGTACATGACGCTCACGTATTTCGCACGCCGCAAGGGGTACAACTGATCTACGAGCCATCCGAAAACGGACTGGTGATAGAGACTGACAAGAACCGGGTGTTCCAGGTGTTCTCGAATCTGATAGGTAACGCATTCAAATTCACGAAAGCAGGCAGCATTAGTTACGGATATAAACTGGTAGGTAATCAGATCGTTTTCCACGTGACTGATACCGGTACGGGCATCGAACCGGAGAAGATAGGACGTGTGTTCGAACGTTTCGCCAAGTTGAACAACTATGCGCAGGGGACGGGGCTCGGACTGTCTATCTGTAAAACAATTGTCGAACGGCTGGGAGGTGAAATCTCCGTTTCTTCGGTGGTAGGTCAAGGGACGACTTTCACGTTCACCCTGCCTTACGAGTCGGAACAATCGACCGAAAATACGAAGGAGGAAAAACGGCAGGAAGGGAATGCAAATGAAAATCCGACCGGCACGGGTTCGATGAAGATTGACCCGGCTTCTACGGAGACGCCAGCAGAAACGTCTGTCAAGGAGGATTCCGAAAAGACTTCCGGAAGTACGGACGATGATAGTTCCGGTAGTATTTCCGCCAATGCCTCTCCAAGCCAGCGGACTATTCTGATAGCGGAAGATGAGGACAGTAACTTCGACTTGCTGAAGGCTATTCTTGGAAGAAAGTACAGGCTTATACGTGCACGGGACGGTATGGAGGCCGTTACCTCATACGATGAAGCGAAGCCTGACCTTATTCTGATGGATATCAAAATGCCTAATCTCGACGGTCTGGAGGCTACGAAGATCATTCGTGAGCTTTCTCATACTGTGCCCATTATCGCACAAAGTGCTTATGCTTATCAACAGGATCAGATAGCTGCAATGGATGCCGGATGCAGCGACTTCATCGCCAAGCCGATCTCTCAAGCGAAGCTCAAGGATATGATTAATAAATGGTTACCATAAAATGAAAGCCTTATATAGATTACTTTACTACCTGTCTATCCTGCTGACGAGCATTCTGGCAGGTTTCACATTAGCCGGAGCCTTCGCCGGAGATGCTTCGCCGGGCGGCTTTAAGCTGATGCCCTTTATCGGATTGGTTCTGCCGATGCTTTTGCTGGCTAATGTCGTCTCTGCCATCTATTGGACGGTTCGCTGGCGATGCTGGGTTTTCATTCCTTTAATCGCCATACTGGGAAATTTGGGGTATCTGACCCGTGTCCTCCAGTCCCCGCTTTTCGATTCGGCTTCCCAACCGAATACTGAATCTCTGAAGAAAAACGAAAGGGCCACCGAATCAGCACTGACTATTGCCACCTATAACGTTAACAGCTTTAATCACGAGCACACAGGTTTCTCATGCAAGGAAATCGCTGCTTACATGAAGGAGCTCGGTGTAGATATCTTCTGTTTTCAAGAGTTTGGGATCAATCATGAATTTGGTACTGACAGTCTTCGCACCGTTCTTTCCGAATGGCCGTATTACTATGTACCTTCTTCTCCTGCCGGAGAGAGTCTTTTGCAACTGGCTGTGTTCAGCCGTTATCCTATCAAGGAGAAGCAGCTCGTCACCTACCCAAATTCCAACAACTGCAGCCTGTGGTGTGATATCGACATTAACGGCCAAACAATCCGTCTGTTCAACAATCATCTGCAGACTACGGAAGTCAGCCGCAACAAGCGCAAACTGGAAAAAGAACTTCGTGCAGACGATACCGACCGTGCGGAACGTGCCGCTCTCACCCTTGCCGATGGTCTGCATGAGAACTTCAAGAAACGTGCCGCACAAGCTGAACATATCAATCAATTGATTTCCGATTCTCCCTATCCCACCCTGGTATGCGGTGACTTCAACTCTCTCCCTTCTTCATATGTATATCAAACTGTAAAAGGAGAAAAGATGAATGATGGCTTTCAGACCTGCGGACATGGGTATATGTACACTTCCGATATTTCAAGCATCTGCTGAGAATCGACTATATCCTCCATTCGTCTGAGTTTCAAGGGGTAGATTACTTCTCTCCGGATTTGGAGTATAGTGATCATAATCCGGTGGTGATGAGAATGAGGTTATAAACCTTACGCTGTATATCACTATATAGAAAGGCTACAAAAAAGCAGTTAACTCATTATGAATTAACTGGCTTCCCATTAAAATAAAATCCTTCTTTTTAATTTTAAAACTTTGTATTAGAAAGTAACTTTACTTCCTAATTGCAATAGACCATGCACTACCAATGGTATTGGTATATTGCCATGATGATCTTTCTTTAAAAGCTTCACGTGAATTAGCATTTATCTGGTAAGTCAAGGGTTCACCAACTTTGCTAGCAGTTTTTAATAACTGTACATTGTCATAACTCTTGAGACCACAAGATTGATATGCTCCCCATTTTGAATTAATCATATTTCCTACATTCAGCATATCAAGGCTAACCTGTATTCCATATTTACGCCCACCTAAAGTTGCATAAAAATCCTGAGCAATTTTA
>ENA-OQIG01001195-OQIG01001195.1-human-gut-metagenome-genome-assembly--contig:-NODE-1195-length-12039-cov-32.468099_pt1 | contig 12039 bp, 10 predicted proteins | sample MGYA00242576_ERZ504741 | MGnify/ENA primary metagenome ERZ504741 (study PRJEB26092, sample SAMD00036436) | human gut metagenome | host: Homo sapiens | study: EMG produced TPA metagenomics assembly of... | reverse complement strand
TCCCATTCCGAACCCGGTAGCTAAGGCCAGGCGCGGCGATGGTACTGCACTCGAGAGGGTGTGGGAGAGTAGCACGCCGCCGCTTCACATGTTGGGCCTCCCGGTCGAGCCTTTGGCTCCCGGGAGGCCCTTTTTCATGCTCTCTTTCCGGGCTTCCCGGCGGGCGTCGCTCCAGGAACCCTTTTTCGTATCTTTTCCCATGCTTACCGAATCCCGTTGCCTATTGGATTCCATCGGCGGCAATATAGCATCTACAGTGTGCGAAATAAGAAGTATCCGTAGTAAAGGCAGCCGATCGCTCATACCTGTTGCACAACCTTGACACGTATGCCCAACTCTGCAAACCAGCAGTGCGACACGCCGATTTGGCTTTTTGCTGCTCCTGTTGTATTCTAGTCAAGTTGCGCTTAACGGATAGACACCGGAAAGCGTTGCATAATTGGAGAATTCGCCTAGTGGTCTATGGCGCACGCTTGGAAAGCGTGTTGGTGTAACAGCCTCACGAGTTCGAATCTCGTATTCTCCGCCCGGATTAGAACCCTGGAAACCGTTGGAATCATTCGGTTTCTGGGGTTCCTTCTTTTCCACTCCGTTTTCCGGTTCCTTCCAGATTCCCTCCGAATGCTTCTTTCGTTGGCCTCGGTTTTTGAATCGTCCCGTATCACAAGTCTCGCGTGTACGGGCCGGCATCCAGGAAAGTCCCTGATTGTCATGCTGCGGCTTATTGGTGCCAGTCTGTGGTCTCAATAATGGGATTGTTTGCCCTCATATGTCGATATTTGATTGCGATTCGGTGGGGGAGTTGCGTACATCGTCGTTTTACGCGCACTTTTGCGCTGCGCTACGTTACGCTCGAAATCGTGACGTTGAGAGAAAGAAGCACGACGATGGTTGACAAGACGGCTGCCGGCAGCCAGCAGACTGACCAACGCGATGCTGATACTCGTGACTCTCTGGCGGCGCTTGCCCGACGCCGTTCGAATTCATCGCCAATTGCATTGCAGAGTGATGTGCAGGCCGCTCCGCAGGAAAAGCAGGAAAAACAAGAAAAGCAGAGCGAAGCTGGGTCTGCCTTGCAAACGGGCGAGGATGCGAATGATGACGCGAATCGTGCGGAAGAATCGCAAACCGTGAAAGAAAAAGACGCTGTGGATGGTCCTGATAATACGCAGCAGCCGCAAATGGCATCCATAAGCGCCATCACAACGCAGGTTTTGCCACCAAGCTTTATTCCGACCGCAACCGGTCGTATTCGTCCCGTAACGGGCGCTTTTCCCGCAATTCAGTCCGCTTCGCAGACGGAACAGGCGCAGCGCAGGCGATCCATCCGCTCGTTGGCCGCGGGGTCGTTGCGTAGAACCAACATCGGCAATGCTGAAAAGGCCGGCGATGCGGGGAGCGCGGGTAGTACCGGACGGACGGTGGGGAATGGCGATACGCCGTCGCCGCGAATCGCCAGCAGTGCTCCCCATTATGCGAATTGACCAGTGGACTGATCAGAACGGCCAACGTAACAAATCAGTGGGAATACTGGACATACACGCGGTTCACGCACGGTACGCGCGCTTCGCGCTGCATTGTACGTCGCTGTACTACGTCATCCCAACTGAATCGCAACAATGCGTATAGCAGATGAAAAGCACATACGAAAAACGCGCATGAAAAAACGGTCCCGATATATTCGAGACCGTTTTTCATGAGTCGATGAAGCAAACGCTGTCCGGCAGCGAGCCGGCTCAGTCTTCGCTGGTTTCGCGCTTATACTGTACGAACGTCTTCATGGCGTAGGCAAGGCCGGCAAGCAGCAGAATGGCTGCGCAGGCAAGGGAAATGCCGATGCCGGTTTGTGCAAGCTGTCCATATTCCGACTTGGTTAGCGCGCCGGTGGACGCGGCGGTTTGATCGCCGGACGCTGTGACGGATCCAGTTGCAGCACCATTCGCGCCAGTGTCGGCAGCCGTGCGCACAGTGCCAGTGGTGCCGTTGACTCCAGTAACGGTTGTACCGGCATTCGTTCCAGCCGTGATGCCATGCGTGCCGGTAGCAACGGATGAGCCGCCCTGCTGACCCGTCTTGGAGTTCGCGTCCTTCAACGCCGCGATGAACGACTGATGCCACTGGTGGCTGCTTGCCGCGAACGCATCATGCTTGGTTTTAAGCTCGTCGTGGGTCTCTTTCATGTCGGCATGCATCTGGTTCAGATGGGTCTGCGTATCCTGCATATCCTGATGCAGAGTGTCGTGGCGCTCCTGACCGCGCTTAACCGCGCCATCGATCGCATTCTTCACATCCTCACGGTCCTGCTGATAGTTCTGCCAACCTGCTCGTTGTACTGGCGGAGCGCATCGGCGTCCTCGTGCGCGTTCTGATGCAGCTGCTCGGCGTGCTGCTTGGCGGTATCGATGTCCGACTTGATCTGCTGGTTGGTTTTGCGCACATGCTGTACGGCATCGCACGTTTTGCCGGTGCACACGGCCATATCCTGGTCGATCTGCCCGCTGATGGCGGTGCTGCCGGCCAATCCGTCCGTAGACGGTGCGACTTCACTGGCCGAAGCCGCGGAAGGCAAGGCGGCCATGCCGATGGTTAATATTCCCGCCGCTGCAGCTGCTGCAATACGATTCCTCATGGTGGTTCCTCTCCTGCGCACGTTTGCATTCGATCTGTGATTGTGCGCTCGCGTTCGTTCCGTATGCCATAGTAGGAGGGGAATGTGCCTAAATAAACCGGTGGAAAAATGACATTTGTCTAGTTTCTGTGATGCTGCAGCAGTCTTCATAGTTTAAGCGGGAAACCAGAATCCAAACCAGAAGCCGGAACAGCCTGCTCAAAACATGACCAAGCAGGCCAAGCAACGGCTTAGACCGCCCGTACTTATCTCGCTCGTATTGGTTTATCTAGCGGCGGCCCTCAACAAGATCACTCAACAATAGTGATGAATGGGCTAGCCGGCAGATTAAAGTCGTTGTACAGCATGCTCGCGCACTTCGGATTGCCACTGAACAGGTAACGAACCTGGCTCATGGCGTTGAGATCGTTCAGTATTGAACCATCGGCTGCGGTGAGCAACACCTGATTGCCCTGATAGTGGCATTGACCGCCTGCCATTGACCGGAATAATTGGCGACCTCAAACCCCTGCAATGCCGTAGTGGTGGGAGCGGCGATATTGCTGATACCGCTTAATGGGGTCGCTTTCGGAGCGCTCTTATAGTTTGGTGCGATTGCGCTCGCGGTCTTCGAATAGTTAGGTTGCATGGCTTTCAGCCGCTTGCGGTGCCGTTTTGGAAAGACAAGGCGATTGCGCCGTTCGCAGTGTGCCGGGCATGTTCGATAAGCGGTCCGTTGGGTACGGTGGTGCCGTCTTCCATGGCGAGATACTGCGCGGCCATGCGCGCCCCGAGAATATCCTTGCCGAGAGGATGGATCAGCGCGGATGTGCCCTTGTCTGTGTCAAGAGAAACCGTCATCGCCACATTTGACGAATCGTGCAGGTTGGTGTTGCCGAGCGTAGTCCGTTGCGCTTCTCGCACGTTTTGCGTGTACTGGTAGTTTGGCCAGCGCGCGAGCTGTACGTACAGGAACGGCAGGTCCTTGCGTCCGAATACGGTACGGTACTGGTTGATCAGCGCGGTCATCTGCGACTCATACTCCGTGGCGGTCGCAAAATTCATCGCATCGTCGCATCCTTGGTACCAGAGCACACCTGCCACATGAAAATCTTTCAACGGTGCAATATGGTTCGCGTAGATATCTCCGCCGCGCACATGCCGGCGAATAGGCGTGCCACCCCACGCGGTCTGGATGATGCCAATCGGCACATTGGGGTGCTTGGCGCGCAACTGCATGGCGAATTGCTGAGCCAGATAGCTGAGGTGCAGTGAATTCGTGGAATCTGCAGTCAGCCATGCATCGGCGCTCTGATTAACAGCGGACAGTGGAAAATCAGTGTCTTCAACATCATGATTTGCGATGACAAATTTCACGTTGTCATCTACGAGCGGTTTCGGCAAATCGCCTGTCGTGATTAGTCCATTGCCAAAATTGTAAGTAGCGTTTTCGTAATACTGCACATAGTTGAGTTCCATATTCGACTGGCCAGCGGCTACGAAGACGTCTCCCACATACACTTTGGCCAGTTTCAGCACGGTTTTGCCGGCGTACTGCACTTGCAGCGAATACGGATTGAGACTTGCCTTTTGCGCGCTCAGCGTGCAGGTGAAACTGCCGTTTTTCGCTGCCTTTGCCTTGACGCTCTCGGAGGTGTTGCCTTGCGTAAGTGTCGCTGACAGTTTCGAAACGTCGATGGGGTTGCTTTCCGTGGAGCTGACGTTGCCTTTGACTACGATTGGCTGATCGCGCTGGAACACCATATTGTCCATGTAGTATGAGGGCAGCTGCACATCAACAGTGGCCGCAGTATGGGCGGTGGTGGTGGATTGCGATCCGGTTTTACCGGTTGCCGTTCCGTTGCCCCATTTGGGGCCGCACCCGACGATGATGGCAACGACTATTCCTACGGTTACGATAACGGCAAGTGCCGTTCTTGCCAATCGTTTCGTATTCAATTCTGATTTGCCTCGTTCTTTGTCAACGCCCGCTCGAAGGTTCTGGCCTGTTTGTCATATGTGGCTCGTTCGGTGTTGGCCTTGCTGGTGGTCCCGGACGGATCGGTTTTGCAGTCAAGCGCTTTCGGCGATTTGACTTCTTCCTGATACAAGGTGCTGAGCTTTTCCAGATCATATGAGGAATCCATGCTGGAAAATGCGTCGACAATCTTTCCTTTGAGCTGGAAATCCTTGGAATATGAAGCGTTCATGGCGGCAACCGCGTCTCTGCAGTCGTTGATGGCATTCAGTTCGCGCATTTTCTGCGATGTTCTCACGCCCATGACGCCGAAGACCACAATGCATACCGCAACGACGATAACGGCTACGATGACGGAACGGCGAATCAAGTTCTTGACATGGTTATGTACCCAAGTGTCGCCATCTTGCACGCCTTGCGATATGGCGATTTGGAATGGATCTTTGGTGTTTGTTTGATAGGAAACCCCTGATGCGTCTGTTTCAGGCTTTCCGTTACGATTGGTGATGTTAACGGAATTGTCGGGTTTGCTGGTTTCGACGGTCGCGGTACTGCTGAACGTTCGGGGCTTACGGACGCTATTTGTTTGACCGTCAGCTTTGTCCGGCTGCTTTTCGTGCCGTGCCATGCTTTCCTCCAGGAGTCCGCGATACCGTTTTGATGTTGTCTATTGGAGGTGGTCCGACAAGGTCCTCTGTTCCCAAATGACAATACATAAGGTATGTTACCCGTTCCACTTCCGAATGCCAGCACTTCATGTTGTGGCATATTCGGTAAATGTGAAGTTTGGTTTGGAATCCATCTGCTTTATTTTGAGTGGGGACATCTCAGAATACACTTAAGTTTTGCGTGTGCAATTGCGTCAACGCGTGAAATGCGTTTTGTGAGAGAGGCTGACGATGATATCGCCGAAAAGCTTGATGAAGATTGCGACCACCGCTTCCGTGGTTGCAATGACGGTTTCCGTTGCCGTGGTGCCGGCTTACGCCATGCAGGATATTGCGATTGAGGATACGCCAAGTTCTTTTGCCGCAACTGTGGATGATGCGCAGAATTCGTCAAACAGCATGCCGGACAATCCGAACGCGACGTTGCCGGAAACGGTAAGCGAAAACATTTCGGACGATTCCACTGTGGTTTCGGAGAACCTTGCGGTTACGCCGGAAGGTGATGTACGGAACATTGAGACCGGCGAAACCGTGACGGACGCTCAGCTGGTCGGTACGCAATCGCAGCAACCTGATCCACTGGCCAAAACGGATGGCGAATCATTCATTCCGGTGAGTGCCTCGGATGTGAAAGATGCTGTGGAACAACCTGTGAAACAGTCTGCGGAGCAGTCGTCCTCAAAAAACGGAGCCACCGTGAAGTTTGCCAAATTCGATGGCAACGATTACGGCGCGCATTGGGGAACCTACAACAATACGAAAGCCTTCTTCGACTATAGAAACAACCTGTTCGTCCAGCAGGCCAAAGGCGTGATCGACGTCTCTTCATGGCAGGGGGATATCGACTGGGCCAAGGCCAAAGCCGACGGCGTGGAAGGCGCAATCATCCGTTTGGGTTATGGCTGGGGCAACTATGCCGATGCCAAAGCGCAACGCAACATCAACGAATGCAAACGTCTTGGTATTCCTTTTGGCATCTACTGGTATTCGTATGCATACGATGCGAACTGCGCACGTGCGGAAGGCAATGATGTGGCTGCCAAACTCCGCCAGATGGGCGTGAGCCCGAACGATCTGAAATACCCTGTGTATTACGACCTTGAGAAGTGGACGTGGGCTGGTCATACTCCGCCGACCAATCCGAATGTTTATAGCGGTATGACCAACGCTTGGTATGGCGCACTGCAATCCGCCGGATACAAGAATCTCGGCGTGTACTCCTACACGAGCTACTTGCAGGGGCCGTTGAACAATGCGAACATCTATGCGAAGACACGCTGGGTGGCGCAATATGGTCCGCAGATGGAATTCACGGCGTTTGGCACTAACGATCGTGGCTGGCAATACACCAGCTCCGGCCAGATCAACGGCATCAGCGGCAATGTGGATATGAGCGCCTTTGGCAATAAGACTTACTCAGTGATAAAGCGTCTGGCTGGCAGTACGCGTTACGATACGATGGTGTCTGTTGTCTCGGAGGGCGCTTGGAGCGCTGGTGGGACGGTGATTGTAGCGTCGGGAGAGAACTATCCGGATGCTTTGTCTGCTTCTGGCCTAGCGGGTGTGTATGGTGCGCCAATTGTGTTGACGGAGGGTAATAAATTATCTCCTCAGGCACTGAACAAATTCGCTCGCTGAGGCCTCTAGAATTATTGTCGTAGGTGGTCTGTCAGTGATATCGGGCAATGTGCTGGTTTCATTGCAGGGTATTTGTTCAAAGGTAAGTCGTATAGCGGGTGCAACACGTACGGATACGTCATCCGCATTATACCGAGATGGTGGCAATGCTTGGGGATCTACTGCGATTGTAGTGTCAGCGGCAAATTATCCAGATGCATTATCAGTGAGTCCCTATGCATATGCAGAGAAAGCGCCGGTGTTTTTGTGCGATCCAGTTACAGGCTTGACTGATGAACAACGGGTGGCGTTGAAGAATTTTAAACGTGTACTGGTTGTAGGTGGAGAGAATGCGGTTCCATCCCGCTTCGTTCAGGATTTGCCAGGTGTGATTCGTAGGGCTGGTGCAACACGTTATGAAACGAGTATGGCGGTGGCTGATTGGGGATTATCTAATGGTCTTCGTGAGGATGCTATCGTGTATGCTGCAGGTTTGAACTTTCCTGACGCATTGACTGCGGGTCCATTGGCTGGCCGTAATGGGAGTGTGCTGCTTCTGGTGGATAGTTCGAGTAATTCAACAGTGTCGTATTCAGTGAAGTTCCGTGGAAAAACAACTAAGGCTTGGATCGTGGGTGGAACGAGTGCTGTAAGTCAAATGACTGCAAATCGTATAGCAGATAATCTTAGTATGCAATGACTTTGAGATTGATGTGTTCGTGGTGCCCGGATTTTACCTCATTGCAAATAAGAGAGTTGAACATCGGATATTGACACCAGCATTGTGAGGATGGTGATATGTGGTCTCACAATGATGCCTTTAAGGAGCATGTTGTTATTCAAGTGTGAGTGATACCTATGCTCGGATATGTGAAACTAGGAATTCGGTTTCTAAAGAACGGAGTTGGATGGTATTTGGTATGAAAAATGTATGAAAGGGGTGATCCACGTATATTGATTGTTGTGGGTTTTTATCCTTGTAGTACAGTGCCAAATGTGATGGTATGAAGACTGTCGCCAATGCGGGTAAGGATTATTGAATAATGGCGAGAAAAACTATTGTAATTATTGGCGGTGGTCCGGCTGGTCTTACCGCCGCTTATGAACTTTTAAAGAATAATGTCTCTGAGCAGTTCGATGTGACTGTTCTTGAGGCATCTGGCGAATTTGGCGGTATTTCTCGCACGGTTCGCCATAATGGCAACCGAATGGATATTGGCGGGCATCGGTTCTTTTCCAAAGATGACCGTGTGATGAGCTGGTGGAAGACTATCCTCCCTCTTCAAGGTGCACCTTCATACGATGATAAAAAGCTCAACCGTGCTCATGATATGGAACCAGGCGGCCCGGATCCGGAAAAAACCGACGAAGTAATGCTGAAGCGCCATCGCGTTTCGCGTATTTATTGGCATGGTAAGTTTTTTGACTATCCAGTGAGTCTGAAGCCGCAGACGCTTAAGAATATGGGATTCATCCAGACTATGAAGGTTGGTTTCTCCTACCTGAAGTCTCTAGTGCATAAACTTCCAGAAGACAATCTGGAAAACTTCTACATCAATCGTTTTGGTAAAGCTTTATACGGTATGTTCTTCGAAGGGTATACCGAGAAGTTGTGGGGGCGTCATCCGTCTGTCATCTCTGCCGATTGGGGATCGCAGCGTGTAAAGGGCATCAGCATCATGGCCGTGCTCAAGGATGCGTGGAATAAGCTCATCGGTAAGGAGAAGAAGGCCGGAGAAGGCGAAACTTCCTTGATTGAGGAATTCTGGTATCCGAAGTATGGGCCTGGTCAGCTTTGGGAAACCGTCGCTAGACATGATGAGGAGTTTGGTGCCCATATCATCAAGCATGCTGAAGTCGTGAGAATCAATGAGACGTCTGATGGTCGCATTGATTCTGTTGTGTATCGTGATGTTGATGGTAACGAGCAGACACTTGCGGGCGATGAATTTATTTCCTCTATGCCGGTGAAAGATTTGGTTGACTCCATTGCTGATGGAAATCAATCCACGCAGCCTGTTCCTGCCAAGATGAAGCAGATCGCTGATGGTCTTCCGTATCGTGATTTCGTGACTGTGGGATTCCTTGTCGATCATTTGAATCTTAAGAATGAGACCGATATTCCTACGTTAGGCAATCCGCCGATTGTTCCAGATTGCTGGATCTATGTGCAGGATACGAGTGTAAAGGTCGGTCGCATCCAAGTGTTCAACAACTGGAGTCCTTACTTGGTCAAGGATGTTGACAATAAAGTCTGGATTGGCCTTGAGTATTTTTGCAATGAGGCGATGACTTTTGGAATATGTCTGATGCCGAATGCATTGATTTTGCTGCGAATGAACTTGTGAAGATGGGAATTATCGCATCGAAGAACGACATTCAAGACGCTCACCGTGAACGTGTGAAGAAGGCATATCCAGCCTATTTCGATACTTGGTATCAGATGGACGATTTGGTGAAGTGGCTGGACTCCTTTGAAAACTTGTACTGCGTGGGACGGAACGGGCAGCATAGGTATAACAACATGGATCATTCCATGGTGACTGCTTTTGAAGCTGTTGGCAACATCAAGACCGGCCGCGCGGATAAGAAAAATGTCTGGAACGTGAATACCGACAAGGAATATCATGAGGAGAAGTAATCAGGAATGGGCATGATGTATGACGCATGTTAAGTTAGACCATGCCTATTCGTGTTTATCCAAATTCTGATTGCGATGTGCTTATGTGCAATGTGAAGGAAGACATAACATGCGCAAAGAAAAGTCAATTACACGTGTTTTATCTATGAAGCATATAGCGCTTGTGACGTTGGCACTATTATGTGGATTTGCTGCGGCGATTGTTGATGCTATCCGTATTCACGGGCACATGGTGTTCTCATTCCGATGCATGTGGTTCACTGGAGCGATTGCGCTGCTGTTTCTTGCCTTTGTGTTTATTGGGGAACGGTTTCTCGCTTGGTGTTCAAAAGATGGGGATAGGACTGCTGAACGGATGGCCTCGGTACGTGATTGCTTTTCCTTCTCTTGGGGACATAAACAGTTCTTTTTGACAACTGCGGTCATCGTGCTGTGCTGGATTCCATATATTTGGTTAACATATCCGGGAATATTATGGTTCGATACGGGCGAGCAGCTTATGCAATGGTTCCATCAGTCGAATATTTTTTCCGATGGTAGTTTTTGGTCCAACCATCATCCTGTATTTGACACTTTATTTTTTGGTGCATTCGCCCAACTCGGCAAGGTGCTTGGATCAGTAGATTTAGGTTTATTCCTATGCTCTATCGTTTTGGCATTGGCGGCTGCTCTTTCGCTGGCGACGGTCATCTTGTATTGCCGGCATATTGGCGCAAGCTGGCGTTGTTGCTTTGCGCAGTTGATGTTCTTTTCGTTTTTCCCGGTCATCCCCTGCTTTTCTATAAGTCTTGTCAAAGATACGGTATTCATGCCGCTATTCGTCTGGTACACGGTACTGTATGTGCAGATCGTACGGAGCAAAGGCGCGTGTCTTAAGAGCCCATGGCTATTTGCACTATTTCTTTCGCTATCTGTACTAGCAGCTTTAACGAAAAAAACCGGTTTGTACATAGTGCTTATCTGCTGCATCGCTTTGTTGTTTGTAGTGTTTCGTCAGTATCGCCTTCGAATTGTGGCTGTACTGCTGACTGAACTGCTTGTCATGGGCGTATTGGTTCCGAAAGTTGTTTTTCCCATGTTCCACATTCAGGAAGGTGGAAAACAGGAAATGCTCGCTGTTCCATTTCAACAGTCAGCATTAGAGGTGAAACGACATGAATGTGAGATGAACCTGAGGATGTGGATGTCATTCACAAGATATTGGGAAATGATGTCGCTGATAAATACCAATGGTGGGCAGCTGATGGAGTCAAAGGCTACACTTGGGATTCCAGAAAGAATCAGTATCTTGCGAAATATGCGAAAGCATGGTTCCGCGGCTTATTGGAGCACCCTTTTACATATGTTGAGGCCTATGTGGCTTTGCAGGAAGGATGGTTAGGCGTTCCCACTTTAGGGAGTGCACAGAATCCTGAGGATTTGTCATTGCCTGTTTTCTTAACCGGCAGCAATCATACAAGTGTTGCGTATTCCAAGGAAATGGGATTAATGGAGCGAGGTAACATTAATCGGGTGACCATCGTTCAAAATAAAATAAACAAGCTTGAACATCTTCCTGTGCTAAATCTGCTTTTTTCTCGCGCTACATGGTCGACTTGGATGTTCTTGTTCGTTATATATGAATGGTTTAGACGATTCCGCGGCAAAAATTGGATCTGTATGATGCCATATATCGCGACTTTTCTTTTCTTGTGGATTTCGCCAGCGACGGTGACCGTTGAAGGCATACGTTATGTTCTTCCGATGATTATCATGACGCCGTTAATGTTCGGTATGCTAAGTATAAAAAAAGATATTTTTCGGAGTAGCCATTCAGTGATGGATAATTATACGTCTGAGTCTTCTGGGACGACTGCAAAACGTATTCCTGATGAATAGCCGCATCGTGTTGAGGCAAAAGAACGGCCACCGAAATAATAATGCAATGGCCATTATCAGGTAATACCTGTCCCTAAGATTGAATCGGAAAATGTCCAAATCCCTTTATCGGGCATGGTAATCGGTAGTGCCCGCTTCTTTGCGCAGATTGGCTGTTGGCCAGCTGTTGGCGTGACTTTCATGCCGCTGCGCCTAGGTTGTCATCGAGCCGGGACATGTCCATGTATCGCCGGTCCGGCCACGAGCGTGAGGTGACGTAGCGGATTCTGGCGCATACGAGCATGGGCGCGCTGTTGGAGTCGGGGAAGCTGCCCACGACCCGGGTGCGCCGGCGGATCTCCTTGTTCAATCGCTCGATCATGTTGTTCGTGCGCAGCTTGATCCTATGGTTCGCGGGGAACTCCGGCAGGAGATAGGTGGTGGTCTCGCCGACGCCTCGCGGAGGCAGTTCGCGGCCGCCTTGAGCTGGTAGTGCCGAAGGTTTGCGCACTTAGGGTCGTCCCATGGACGGGCACGACCCTAAGTGCGCACTTCGGGCACTACCCGTCGACTGACGGGTGCTCACTCCCGCCAGGTACATCTCCATCAACGCCTCCTCGACGCTGGACTCCCGCCTGCGGTAGCGTTCGATGACCGCGGATTCGAAGAC
>ENA-OQIG01001194-OQIG01001194.1-human-gut-metagenome-genome-assembly--contig:-NODE-1194-length-12046-cov-3.238527_pt1 | contig 12046 bp, 10 predicted proteins | sample MGYA00242576_ERZ504741 | MGnify/ENA primary metagenome ERZ504741 (study PRJEB26092, sample SAMD00036436) | human gut metagenome | host: Homo sapiens | study: EMG produced TPA metagenomics assembly of... | reverse complement strand
TTTCTTTATCCTTTTATTAATTATGTTAATTTTTATTTTATTGCAATGTAACTCCCATCAAACCGATAACAACATCGATTTGAAAGTGTTTCCAAACGTCAGATGACTTAACTCTTTGGAAGGATTCAGAGGCATGTCCAAAAGTACACCTGCTCCTCCCTCGATGGAACGTCCATAAACACCCTTTATGCCTAAGTTCTTTCCCAAGTCATTGCTAACCAAACCCGTCTTAAAATGAATGCGATAAGGACGGGGAGAAACAACGGTGAATGCCTGACCATCAACATAGAAATCTTGCTCAATAGGACACCAGTTATCCGGATTCACTAATTCCAATACATCAGAAGTTCCATCTGTATAGTATACACGAACAATACCATTAGCAATGCGACACTGCATGTGGTTGGTACTGCCTGCCATCATTAAATAGGCATGAGAAGCCCGACCGGAAAGCGGAATACTCAAACTGTCGGGATAATTATCCCACAACGAAGTAAAAGCAATATTGCTTCCTTGAGCCAATGTTCGGAACGGCACACCCAGTTTGGTAGTCAGCATCTCATCACGTACCAAGGCACGCAAACCTGCATCATCAATATCAGCAGTTAATTTCGGATGACACCACTCGCCAATGCCCTGAACAGGAAGTTGCAAAGTGGTATAAGGCGAACGGGGTGTCAGATACTCATTCCGGAAAATATCAGTCACATTCGCATTGAACAAAGAATCCATATTCATCATCCGGCACTCTGACGTATTCACCTGTGAGAAAGGAAGAATGACCGGTGATTTTTCCGATTTCGTAATCTGTACGTTTACAGGCTGCCACCATTCCATCTGTCCTTGTTTCATGCGAACAAAGAATGTATGATGCCCCAAATGATCATTGACCTTACTTCTTATAGATGTATTACTAACATTCGGTTGTATCAGCACTCCCTGCGGATCATATATTTCACCGAATACCGCCCCTAAAATGGATGGAATACGGATCTCCACTAAAGCCTCCGCCTGTATTTCAGGCAGAACCGGATTCAGTCTGTTTCCTCCCCACACAATTTCGACAATTGCTTTTTGGGCAGAAGAAGCAGGAATAACAACCACCGGATAACCGGAAGCAGCTTCCGCAAAGCTCCAGTCAACTTCTTTCCCATTTACTTTCACAGAATGAATCCTTTCTCTTCCGACATTCACTTGTAATGTCAATGCCAAAGGTGCCTTAAAACGTTGCTCTATCCGGTAAATATCTGTATCATTCTCCCTGACAAAGTGATAGGTTATGTCAGGCAAAGAAATAGAAGCTTTTGACCATCCTGCAGGAAATCCCGGACGAATCACCATCTTCCGTTCAATACATCGGGTAAAATGCCATACAACCCCTGTACCAGTAATCGGGAAGCTACCCCTATCGGATCTCCAAAGTCACGATAACACTCTCCACGGGCAGCATCATAAAAGCTGACTTGCCCCAAATTGCCGGGACTGTTACCTAAGTACATACCATCCAGAAATGAACTTTTCATCAATCGATATGCTTCCTCCGGACGTCCTGCCTGGAAATAGGCCAAAGCTGTATGCATCACCTCTGCGAAAGCCACATTATTGATACTCCAGGAATAAGGTAACCAATTGGTAGTGGCAATCGTTGCATACCCCTCTTCCAGTCCATCGGCATACACGGGGATATGTGGTATTTCCGTATCAACATACCGTGTAGCCTGATAAGCTTGAAAAGGATCGGCAACGTCGCTATCGAGTGCATGGTATATAGTCCATAATCCCGGACTTTCGTGAAGCCGGCGATGTCCCATAAAATCCTGATATTCCGCCCAACAACCTTTGCCCTGCATCCAAAGACGCTTATTCATCGCTTTCAATATTTGCTCGGCTTCGTTCTGATAAGGTGAAGGGTCTTCGCCTATCAAAGAAGCAAGAAAAGCTGCCATTTTATTGGCACGGTAGTTATAAGCCGACGAATGGGTGACTGCGCCACTGTTGTAGTAAAGCGCATCACTTGCCCAAATACAAGCGTATGCATCATATAAACCATCATTGTCCGGATCATAATTTAATTTTTCCCAAGCTAGATGGCGGGTAATCATAGGCCACATTTTGCGGACATACGCAGTATCTCCCGTCCAGTTGAAGTGCCATAACAATTCATCCATGTAACAAAGATTCATGTCATAGTGGTGCATCTGGTTGTTACGTTCAGGATTCCGGCAAATATACCCATTACTATATTGAGGAGTTCCCCAACGTTTTTCCGAACGCGCCAGATTCATTGTAGAATCCTGTGCCGGATGAGGTATTGTATTCGGGACATCAGTCACCTGACTGGCTGCATAAGCATCAAAATGAGTCCGTGCCCGGTCATGCCAACCTAAGGCATCACCAGTATATCCGGCTCTCCACCCACTTAACGGCATACGCCAGCCAATAGCACCGTGCAACCAAACCTGTCCGTCCCAAATTCCATCGGCAGCTGCGACCAATGCACCACCCAACGTGTTCAAATAAGGGTCCGGCGTTTCTATCTTCAAATGAGAAGCCAACGCCAAAGAGGCTGCCTCCGCTTGTTGATAGAGTTTACGGACATTATAGCCTTCGGGAACCTCCCCACGTACCAAGTATACTTCTTTCTGCAAAGCAAGTTCACCTGTGACAAGGTCAGTCGCTTCGGCAGGAAGTTCGAAGCAATCAGCCGGATCTACCCCCATATCTCCATTACGACTCAAACGTTTTCCGGTAGCTCCCCCATGTTGCCAACGAAGTATAGCTCCTTTAGGCATATTCGAAGGAGAAAAACGCCAAATAGCTCCATCCATATCGGCTAATGCCAATACTGAAATACGCAGTTCTCCTTTTCCCCAAGACGGGTCTGTCAAATAATAGGTACGTTTTCCAGCCGAATAACGGGATTCACAATACCCGGTGCGATCAAGCGCCAATTCTGTTCCGTCACGAAGAATGACTTTGAAACTTATATTTCCTCCGCGTCCGTTATTATAAAAAGCAAAAACCGGTCGGTCACTTGTTTCTACACGAAAAGGACTGTGACTACCGTACAAAGCACGGGTATACCGATTCTTACCATTGACACAAACAAACTCATCACCATCGGGACAATATTGCAACGTCCTTTTTGTACCTCGCAGATGTTCATTCAAGGAGATGGATTCTTTAAAGTCACCGATCTGCTTTGCCTCTCTTTGAGCATTTAATGGTATCACCGACAACATCAAGAGGCAACAAACAGTCAGCTTTCCTTTTAAAATAAGATTCAGATGAAAATAACTCATATTTTTTTGTGTTTGATTATGGTAATGGCTTCAATCCTTCCCAACGGACATTCCAAGTTCCATCTTTCGGAAATCCCGGATTAGTCTCCGTACATCCGTCCCAACCGGCACACATCATCGCAATAGCAGTCAGCAAGCCGCCATTACCCGGTAAATAAATACGTAAACGACCGTCCTGATAATTATGACCATTCGGCAAGTATGTGTTTGTGCGTTTATCCATCAGTAAAGCTCCGACGGCCTTTTCCGGTTCACCCAAACGGGCAGCATTCATAGCCGTCATCGGATAATCCATCCCCAGGTTTTACCCCAATTCCAGTTATCCCAGATCCAGTGCAATGTATTTTTCATATAATCTTCCCGGATAAGTTTATTCATCGGAAGTATACCAACTGCACCTAATACAGCCATGTGGTCGGAAGTATAACGAATGTCTTTATAGGTATCTGTAGCTGTTTCGGCAGCCAGATAAAGCCCTTCTTTATTAGATGCCAAAGGAGAAAGTTTGTCGATCATTTCATCCCATTCCAGACTACGTTGCTGTCCCATACGCTCACGCCATTGTTGGGCGGTCTGCATGGCAAAATGCCAGTAAGAAAGTTCGAAAGGAGGATTAACTGTTTCTGCAGCACGCAACGTTTCTTGTGCAGGAATGGCACCTTTCAATACGTAACGTCCTTCCAGTTCATCGTATGTAGCAAAAGAGTACATAAATTCTGCAGTCTCCTGTACCAAACGATTATATTTCTCCAATACTTCTTTAGTCGGATCAGCACGATAAAGTAATTCTGCCAAATAAATTAAATGAGGTTGTTGCCAAATCAGAAAACTTCCTACTTTGGAAGGGGCTTCTGTTCCTGAAGGATCGGTCATTTTCATCCAGCGAACACCATCAAACCCTTGTCTTTGGGCTATTTGACGCGCTATCGGTTCAGCCTTTTCATACCAACCTAATGTACGGTCAAGTAAGTTGCTACGATTCCAAAGAGCAAATTGAGCTTCGTGCCACCAGATCATTCAAGATGAAATTTGCCAAACCACGAATTATAGGTAAGCCCCGTCTCTTGCGGAGGAGTAGTACCTGCACTCTGAATAGCAAGCAAATATTGCTAAGTATCACACGCCGTTCCAGTTCTTTGGCCCGTGGGTCTGTACATGCCGAAAAGTCAACAGCTGCGCCTTCCTTCCAAAACGAGTTCCAATAGTTTTTTGCTTCTTCTTGAGTTTGTGCTACAGTAACAGGCTGCGTTGAAGGAGCTGTACTAGTAAAAGCACATGTAAAAGCTAAATGATCGTCCATCGGAGTCAGGACAAAATAATGTTTTGCTTTCTCATTGAAAGTAGCCTTCCCTTCCCAATACAAAATTACGAAATACTCTGTGCTATCTAAAGTATGTTTCAAAACTGCGGAAGATTCATTTTGAGTAACAATAGTCGTTGTATGTTTATCAACGGCTTCCCAATTACATGCATCATCACAATGAGCGCCCGTAGGATACGGAAAGCGAAAACAAATCCGGTATGCGCCTTAGAGGTAATATTTGCAGCAATCATATCATTAGAAGGATGACAGACTGTCTCCACTTGATAATCTTCACCGTTTAATTTAAACCGACTTCGATTTTTCCATCCCACAAGCAAAGTTTCTGATGAACGTCAGTTACCTGTCCAATATCCGTACCTTCTTCCACGTCAAAGCCGACAATTCCTAAATGAAGACGATGCGGATTGACACGAAACCAATTAGCGGCATCCTGTTGTCTGCCTTCTTCTTTGAATTGAGTAGCGTAAAGTTCTTTCTTTCCCCTGCCAAAATCGTATTCTTTCAGGGTTTCTTCCGGAGTAAGCCGGTCCGGATTGGCGAAGCTATGCCAGCCCCACTGGCTCTGCGTTCCCAATGGAACTCCTTTTTTATAATTGTCCGGAAACGTCTGTAATCCGGTTATGTCTACCGTATAAGCAAATTCTCCATTTCCTACAGAAAGTGAAGCTAATGAATCGAATGCCGTCACAACAGGACTATTCCTTTCTACTAATGCCTCGCGGTCAATTATCGGCTGATTTCCATCTCCGCAAGCTGTCCAAATAAAAAGTGCTGCAATAGATACTGCGAATGTTTTCATTTTTCTTTATTATTGTTATTTACAAAAGTATTTATTTTTGAAACAAATGACGCGGATTCTCATTCAAAAACCCGCGTCACTCCACCCTAATAATCCAAACCAAAGGATGATTTGAGGATCTTTATTTTAAATTCCAATGAACGAAATAACCTGCTTTTCCACCAACTTCTGCATTAATCTTAGCACGAATAGCTTCCGGATCAGCATATTTCGGACAAACACGATCAGCTATAATACTTGGATCATTGTAGCGACGTGCCATACGAATCATAGTAGGATAAATCTTTCCTTCTGCCGGAAACTCAAGCATCATTTCATCAAGAATCGCTTCATCATTAGCTCTAGCATCTCCACGTGTAAACTCACGATTACCTAAGTTAAACGCCCCACGAATACCCAGGTCCGGATAACGACGAGTACCTAACGTACTAGCTCCGGTCCAGTCATCTGTAAAACCATCCCATGTCACTCCACCATTCGGAAAACTTCCATTCACTCCCTGATTAATCAATGCCGATGCTTCCGTTACACGTCCCAAATTATTGAGAGCCTCCGCCAACATGAAATACAGCTCACTGCCACGATAAATATAAATATGCACATCATCTTGATAAGCATAGGTACGCGCTGTGCTATTTGACGGACGATACTTTTGGATAACATAATTACCACTTTTATCTTTCGCAAAATAATAAGTAGAACGCTTATCCGAAGTAGCACCTCCAAGCGGATTAAAATCCGGATCAGTATAACGATCCATTCCTACCTGTGACGGAGCCAACAGATACTCATTGGGTGATTCTGTCCCAAAATGTTTCAACAAACTATTAGTTTGGTTTCCTTGATAATTATAGATAATAGCAGAAACAGTCTCTTGTGGTTGAGGATTAGTATTATCCCAAATCTTACTATATGTACCTGTCAACTTCACATTATGCATATACTGTGTTGCATCATTCACCGTACTGGCAAACTTTGCATTCATTGTATTCAAAATAACATTCACTGTTTTCTGGTAGTCACCATGCCACAAACATAACTCTCCATATAATGCAAAGAATTCTGGTGTCATATAGTCCCAATAACGATATGTACTTTCTGCTGTTTCCGTATCAGGATCGAGCCATTCTTTCCATGACATTGTATTCGTGCCATCTATTCCATCAAACCCTTTAGTTAATAAATCAAGGCAGCCTTCCACTATCTCATCCAAATTTTTCACAGGAAAGTCATTCAAATCTTTCATCTCACGAATCGGTTCATTAAACCAGACAGCCTCTCCATAAATCTTACCTAATGTAAGATATATCCACGCTTTCACACGAAGTGTACAACTAACCAAAGCTTTATAATGATCCAGATTAATAGCTGCCGGATTTTCTGTTTTATAATCATACAACTTTGACAAGTAGTCATTGCATGCTATAATTACATCGTAATAAGCAGCCGGATCGGCATACGAATTTCCTGTCAGGTCTGTATCATAATTATAGATACTATACAACTCACTAGGAGCGTTCTTAGTTGGTTCCAGCAATTCACCACGTGTATCTGTCAAATAGATCACTTTGTCTCCAATGGCTTGTACTTTGGTCATAATACCTATATACCCCGAATACCATCTCACTTTCTTCGGTGATGTATCCGTCATGATCTAATACATTCTTCGTCTCGACATTGAAGAAATCGTTGCATGCGCCTAAGAAGAATGTCATACTTAGTAACACATATTTCAATATATTCTTTTTCATCATCCTTAAAAGTTCAAATTAACACCAAATTTAATTGATTTAGGCTGCATCATTTTCGCATAGTCAAATCCTTGCATAGCATCACTATAAGAATAAGAGAATTCAGGATCCAACCCTAAATATTTTGTAGCTGTCAACAGATTCTCACCTGTTACATACAATGTACCGGAACGGAAGAAATTCAAGAATTTCTTATCAAAACTATAACTAAATGTAACATTCTTCATACGCAAGAAAGAAGCATCTTCTATCCAACGGTCCGAAAAGTCATTGTTACCCATCGGGTCGTTCCATTGAGCACGAGGAATATTAGTTTGTTGTCCTTCCAACGACCAGCGGTTTACAACTGCCGCACTTTGATTGCCAAAAGTAGAAAGTGATTCCAAACTACGTCTCACACCATTATAAGCCTGATTCCCTTTTGAATAAGAGAATTCTGCAGACAATGCAAAAGATTTATAACTGATTCGTGTAAAAAAGCCACCGAAATACTTCGGTGCGGCACTGCCTAAAGAGACACGATCTTTACTATCGATACGCCCATCACCGTTCTGATCTACAAAATGGATGTCTCCTGCCTGATAAGCCTGTCCTTTTTGATTGACCAGATTAGCAGCATCTGCTTCAGCCTGTGTAGAGAATACCCCAAGCGTCTGATAACCATAGAACTGATAAGGAGACTCTCCTACACGGGAAACCAACTGCGCACCATCACTATAGCTATTAATCAATTGTGATGTGTTTCCTAATGACTCCACCTCCGATTCATTGCGGGCAATATTACCACCTATAATCCATTCGAAATCACGTGTACGAACCAAAGAAGCTTGCACTGCCAGTTCTACACCTCTATTTTTTATTTCTCCACAATTTGCATAATAGTTTAGAGAACCAAGTGCCGATGTATGAGGTACTGCAAAAATGACATCTTTGGACAGATTATTATAATAATCCAATGTCACTTCCAAACGGTTACGCAACAGACTCATATCCAATCCTAGATTGAATTGTATGTTCTTCTCCGGTTTCAAAGTGGTGTTTGATATATTGGCACGAACAATACCGGAAGTAGTCATATAAGGTAAACTTGTATAATAATATTTTCCAAGATTGGAAGAGAAACGGCTGTTACCGGACAAACCATATTCCGCACGCAAGTTTAAGCGATTTACTAATGTAGAGTTAGTCAATGGCAACCAACCTTTTCCGAGCAAAGTCACACCACCGGAAGGATATATATAAAAGTGGTTTCCATAAGTACCGGCAGAGGACGCACCATCAGCCGCCACATTCAAAGAAGCTGCTACCATATCACGATAGGTATAATCAGCATGAGCATAAAAATTCGCCCAGTTCCATTTTTCCTGATAACCGTAAAAGTAGCGTCCGATTGTTTTTGTATCTCCCAATGTTTGATAAAAATCATTCGGAGTGTTACGGCCTGCACCACCTTCATACTTATTTTGAGTAATCAACATTTGAGCACCAGCAAGAATATTCAAATGGTGGATACCTTGAAAAAGTCTCTGATAACGTACATTACCATTTGCGAAAATGTTCAAAGTTTCACCTACACCTTCCTTCACGGTATTTTCTGCATTACCATACTGATCGACAATCGGCAAAATACTCTTATCTGATAGTCCGGGAATAAATAGGTGTTCTTTATTATAATTATAAAACATTCCAAATGTACCATTGAACGATAATCCATTGAAAGGCTTGTAAACCAATCCAAGTCTGAAATTTACATCATACTGTCGGTTACGACCATCAAGTGTATTGACGATAGCTAAAGGATTACTGACTGCAAAATCCATATTCGTTGAATTGCCATAGTAATAAGTAGAGTAAGTATCCAAAATATTACCATCATTATCTTTCTTATAAGGACTTAACAACGGAGCACGTGAATAAGCTGCTAAGATCGGATTGCTAACATTATCCATTCCCTGTTGCTGATAATTGCCTGTCAGATAAGCTAAACCGACCGTTGCTGTCATCTCCACCCATTTACTAATCAAAACATTTGTATTCAATTGTGTATGGTAACGCTGGCTTTTAGTGTAATCCATCAGTCCATTTTCCAGCGCATATCCTAATGAAAGGTCATATTTGGCAATAGCATCACCACCTTCTACACGAAACAGGTTGTCTGTTACAAAACCATTTTTATAAATTTCATCTTGCCAATCTGTGGTATTGTTATACAAGTAATTGTATTTACTATTGGGATCACTCAAAAAAGGAAATTCCGAGAAAAATCCTTCCATATTACCGAAATAAGTCATACCAATATCCGAAAGGTAAGATTTGTAATCATTACCTGTAAGTAATGGCATACGTTTATTATTCCAATTCACCCCATACTGCCCATAAAAGCTGACCCGCGTATCCAAATTATCGGAAGTTGCACCATCTGTTTCAATTAGAATAACACCATTCGACCCCATCGAACCATACATAGAAGCCTCCGCTCCTTTTAGTACAGTGATATTTTGAATATCTTGAATATTATATGCCTGAAATATATCTCTCGAAAATCCATTTATCAATTGTGATTCACGAGAATCAGGTAAATAGGGTACACCGTTAATTACCACAAGCGGAGCATTTGAACCTACAAAAGAACGAATACCACGCAAGTTCATATAACTTCCTTCACCTGGCATACCACCTGCACGGGTGGTCTTCAAGCTGCTACCTGTCCTGCCAAAGCCCGATCTATCTTCATACTTCCCTGCGTGAAATCTTTTTTATTGATATTCACCGCAGAAGTCAGTTCCGGACGGGAACTTTCGATTCTCATAGGTAATACAGCCGATTCATTATATTTATATGTGCTCTCCGGCATCATCAGAATAACCACTTGTGAATTATCATCTACCAAGCGAGTTTCCGGATAATAACCAGCTGCCCACACTGAAATTTGAGTCGTATTCTCTTTCAACTCCATTTTGAAAGTTCCGTCAACTCCGGTTTTCGCATCTTTACTTCCTACAGCCGAAATGATAGCCCCTTCAATCGGTTTATTCAGCGGTGAAGTATTTTACCGCTAATTTTACGTCCTTGCGCATATACACTGGCAACCGACAGTAATAACAGCAAAGTTGTAAATATGATTTTTATTGTCTTCATATTGATTCCTTATCAAAATTAATAACAGTTCTTTGTTGGTCTCAGACACCAGTGGTGGAAGCAACATTTGCTTGCGTTTATTCCATGGAATTTAATAACCACATTTACCGGTTGAGTGCCTCCAATAGTGACTACACCAACTTTTGCTCCATCACGATCGTACTTTGTTTTATTTTTATCTGTCGCTTTAGAAGTGTCATACCCTTCAGGATATCCCTGTCCGCCACGATCATAGTGCCAATCAGTCTTCGTCAGTTGAGAGGCTGTAACTGTTCCTACATACTCTCCATTAAAAGAAACTTCCACGTCATGTCCCATTTTTTGCTCAAATCCCAAACACAAATCATATTCACCAGGAGGTATCTTATACGGAGCAGCGACTCTAGTTACTTCATCATAACTAAAACCTGTAAAATCCAATGTGTACTCTTTAGTAGCAGAATCTGTTAATTTAAAACGTACGACGCGATTGATTATAGTTGGGAAAACACCAGGCCAACCTGACCATGCTGTCACTTTCGTATCCATTTTATCAAAAGTTAGATTTTCGCTATCAAAATAAAGCGTTTTTTCTTCTTCTGACAGATACTCATACCATCTCATAAATCTTTGACACGATAAATCAATACATTAGTAGGAATCTTCAGTTCTTTCACATAATATGCAACACCATTACTAAGAGATACAGGATTCTCCAAATCCACCTCTTGTACTGTAGTTCGCCACTGTTTACTAAAAATAGAATTCAAGTCTATATTATCTTCAAAATCCGATTTAGTAAGTTTTTTATTAAAGAACATTGATTGAAAAGTCCAGTTTTTCAGAATAGAGTCCTCCCGTTGCATTCCCCATTCCTGTATTTTGTTACGGGCTGTAGCCAACGCACGATTGACAACTTCATTAGAAGGAATCAATACAGTCGCTGATAATGACTCTGACATCATATTAAAACCTTCAGCCTCAAAATAAGGATTAGTAACCGTGAAAATAGAATCATAGACGTTACTTCCGGTTTCATCGACACCTATAATTTTACTGGCCTCTTTATCAAATGTCAACTGATTACGCTCCATAATCATCTCCCTAAAATAGAATAATCATCTCCTAACCCTTCAATCAACTCATATAATGATTTAGGAGTTTCCACATAATCCTCCATTTCATAAACATAGCCATTGTTCACCTTCGTTATCTTTTTCACAGCTATACCGTTGAACGAGATAGAAGTATCATTATCTTCATTTTCTACCTTCGACACATTAATATATTTTCCATTCCACATCAACACACGTTGTCCATCCGACAGATTAGACGGAGAAAGAGAAATATCCGAAATGTGTGATTTAGCCAAAAAAGTTCTATCATCTGTAGCAACTGCACGAGATAATGCATTCTCGTCACTAACCACTAAAATAGTGAACAACAAATTCTTCTCAACCATTTCATCCAGCACTCCTGTTTCACTGAACAATTGGTACATGGAACTCAATTCCGGTTGCGACTGTAAATAATCAACAGCCGACTTGTTGACTACTGTAATATTTACATTATTCACTACCTGTTCTTCCTGGGAATAATGAGAATCCCAGTCATCATTACATGCATATATACCACTTATCAGCAATATAGATGACAATATATATTTTATAGTTTTCATAAGTATGTGTCTATTCATCTTCAATTATCGGTTCAAAAGTCATATAATCTAATTGGATACGGAACTTGTTATGAG
>ENA-OQIG01001193-OQIG01001193.1-human-gut-metagenome-genome-assembly--contig:-NODE-1193-length-12050-cov-2.010736_pt1 | contig 12050 bp, 18 predicted proteins | sample MGYA00242576_ERZ504741 | MGnify/ENA primary metagenome ERZ504741 (study PRJEB26092, sample SAMD00036436) | human gut metagenome | host: Homo sapiens | study: EMG produced TPA metagenomics assembly of... | reverse complement strand
CGGCGCAGGAACCGGGGAATAGCCACCACAAAGGGAAAGATGATGGCAATCTGGGAATACCCGGAACTCAGCCATACCAGCTGTTTCTGCTTCAGAACGATTTTCCAGAAATTGTCCAGCAGCAGGGCAAAGCGTTTCTTGAATACCCGGCCTTCCAGACCTTCTCCCTGGTAAAAGGCCACACTTTCCGCATTTCCCGCATCCGCATCATGCTGAACCGGAAATCCGCTTCCCGGCGCTGCTGGGAAAAATTCAGGGCCACCAGTTTGTGCCCCACCCGATGGGTCAGCCAGGTGCCCAGGGCCGCATAGCTACCGCCACCCAGACCATGTATCCGGGGATGTGCCAGGTGCGTCCCAGCAGGGCAAAAGAAAAGGGACCGGACAGCTGCCACAGGATCACCACAAAGGAAACCAGGGTGCACAGTGCCTTGACAATGCCCACAAAAAAGCCCAGGGTCTTGGTGACGAACAGGTTCACATCCTCACTGATCCGCTGGTCCGGGTTGTCCATCTCCTTCCCGAACATTTCCAGCCGGTAATAGGTCTGATGCTGGAGCCACCGGTCGATGTACCGGTTGGTGAGCCAGCGCCGCCAGTTCAGCACCAGCACCTGCTGGAGATAGTAGGCATAGACCGCAGGATAATGTAGAGGAAAGCCAGCACCGTAAACCGCTTCAGCTGGTGGAAGATCTCTTCTGTCTGGTAATTCTGGAGAGCCGTATAGAACGCATTGTTCCACTGGTTCAGCAGCACCAGCATGGCCACCACTGCCAGTGTCAGCAGCAGGATGGCCACCAGTAAGGCGTAGGCTTTTTTCTTTTCTTCGCTTTTCCAATAACTGCGGGTCAGGCGCCAGACCTGAGAGAGCAGTTTTTTCGTACCATTTGTTTGTTTCACGTGTCCTTCACCTTACATAAAATGGAATAGAACCTATTATATCTGTTTCATTAAAAAAAGCAAAGATTTTTCGAGAAAAAAAGAGGTGCCGCACCTTAATGTGCAGCACCTCTTTATCTTATTTCTTTTCTTCCGGAATGGGATCGTCCACGGACCCGATGGGGGTCTTGGGATGGAAGACTTTTTCGATGGTCAGGAACAGGACCGGAACCAGGAACAGGCTCAGGAACGTGGAGGCCATCATGCCGCCGATGATGGCGGTACCGATGGACGTACGGGAACCGGAACCGGCGCCGCTGGCCCAGGCCAGAGGCACAGCCCCGATGACCGTAGAGAACGCGGTCATAAGGATAGGCCGCAGACGGACGGTGACCGTATCCACCAGAGCGGGCATGACGGCCCAGCCGTCGTCCACTCTCATCTTGGCGTATTCCACGATCAGGATGGCGTTCTTGGCCGACAGACCGATCAGCACGATCATCCGATCTGCATGTAGATATCACTGGTCAGCCCACGCAGGTACTGGAAGCCAACGGCGCCCATCACGGCAGACGGCACGGCGAAGATGATACCCAGCGGCAGGTCCAGCTTTCATACAATGCGGACAGGCACAGGTATACGAACACCAGGGAGATCCCGAACATCATGAAGGAGGAGCTGCCGGCGGCCTTTTCGTCCCGGCTCTGGTCCACCCATTCGTAGGTGTAGCCGGAAGGCAGATTGGCGTTCAGCACTTCTTCGATGGCACTGATGGCCTGGCCGGTGGATACCCCGCTGGCCGGAGAACCGGCGATCTTGGCGCCCCGGGACCCGTTGAACCGGGTAATGACAGGGGCGGACGGGATTTCCTTACTGGTCACCAGGGCACTCAGCGGAACCAGAGCCCCGGTATTGCTGGCCACATACAGGTTGGACAGGCTCTTCACGTCCCCTCTGTATTTGGGGTCAGCCTGGATGACAACCTTCCAGGTCTTGCCCAGCAGGTTGAAGTCGTTGACTTCGCTGCCGCCCAGGTTGGCCTGGAGGGCGGTGAACACGCTGGACACCGGTACGTTCAGGCTTTCTGCCTTGGCCCGGTCCACATCGAACTGCAGGGCCGGGGTCTGGTTGGTAAACGTGGTGTAGATGGTGGCGATTTCAGGACGCTGGCGGATCTGGCCCAGCACCTTCTGCACATCGCTGGCCATCACATCGGTATCGTGACCGGTGGTGTCCATGATGTACAGGCTCAAGCTGCCGGTGTTGGACAGGCCCGGCAGTACAGCCTGGTTGAAGGCCATGATGTTGGCCTCAGGGGTCTGGGACCCCAGGATGTTCAATTTCTTGATGATGGTGTAAACACTCAGGTCATCCGTGGTCCGGTTCTGGATATCATCCATCTTCACCGGCATAATGCCGGCACTGGATTTCCCGGCGTCGGACAGTACGTCGATACCGGAGATCTGCATCACGTATTTTACGCCGGGGATCTGTTCGATGGTCTTTTCCAGGTTTTCGCCTACCTTGATGGTCCGGTTCGTGGAAGCGGATTCCGGTAGGGAATAGGTCATCATGCGAAGCTCTGGTCTTCATCGGGCAGGTAGGAGGACGGGATCAGCTTGAAGAACATGCCGATCAGTACGAAGACGATGGCAAGGCCCACCAGGCCCAGCTTGAAGTGGCGCAGCAGCCGCTTCACGTTCTTTACGTACTTGCCCGTGGTCCGTTCCAGCCACCGGTTGAAGTAACCGAACATCTTGCCCAAAAAGCCCTTGGCTCCGTTGGGGTCCTTGGGTTTGATCACCATGCGCACACAGCCGGGCTCAGAGACATGGCGACCACAGCCGAGATACTCAGGCCACCACGATACTCAGAGCGAACTGTTTGTACAATACGCCGGTGATGCCGCTCAGGAAGGCAACGGGCAGGAATACGGCCAGCAGCACGAAGGCGGTGGCCACAATGGCCCCGGATACTTCCCGCATGGCGGTGTAGGTTGCTTCCTTGGGTCCATCCCCAGTTCATCCACGTTGTGTTCCACGGCTTCCACCACTACGATGGCGTCGTCCACCACGATACCGATGGCCAGCACCAGGGCGAACAGTGTCAATGTGTTGATGGTGAAGTCAAAGATGATGAAGGCCCCGAACGTACCCAATAGAGAGACCGGGATGGCCAGCGTAGGTACCAGGGTGGCCCGCCAGCTCTGCAGGAATACCCAGGTGATCAATACCACCAGCACCAGGTTTCCACCAGGGTGATGACCACTTCTTTCAGGGATTCGCGTACATAGTCCGTGTTATCCTGCACGATGGTCAGTTTCAGGTCAGGCGGGAAGTTCTTTTCTGCTTCCGCCAGCACCTTCTTCACTGCCGCCACACTTTCCAGTGCATTGGCATCGGTGTTCAGGGCGATGGCGTAGTTCATGGCGTTCTTGCCGTTCAGGTACTGGTGAAGCTGTCATCACGGGGACCGAACTCGATCCGGGCCACGTCCTTCACCCGCAGCAGGTTGCCATTCTTGTTCTTGATGATGATGTTGCCGAATTCATCGGCGGTGGTCAGACGGCCTTTGACACGGGCGGAATACTGGAATTCCTGGTCCGCATCGTTCGGCCGGGCGCCGATGCTCCCGGCAGGAGCCTGGACGTTCTGGCTGCTGATGGCATTCTTCACGTCCGCTGCCGTCACGCCCAGGGAGGCCATCTTCATGGGATCCAGCCAGATACGCATGGCCAGTTCCGGGCCGTATTCGCTGACTTCGGAAACGCCCTTCACACGTTTCAGGGCGTCCACGAACTGGGTGGAACCATAGGTCTTCATGAACAGGGTATCATACGTACCATTGGGAGAAGTCAGGGCGAAATACATGATGGTTTCAGCCGACTCCTTCTTGGTGGTGACACCGTAGGTACTTACTTCGCTGGGCAGGGAGGCCGAAGCCTGGGCCACACGGTTCTGCACCTTGACGGAGTCCATATCCGGGTCGGTGCCCAGTTCGAACTTGACGTTCAGGCTGTAGTTGCCGCTGTTGTCGCTGACGGAGTTCATATCGATCATGTTATCGACGCCGTTGACCTGCTTTTCGATGGCCTGGGCCACGGACTGTTCCACAACCTCCGCGTTGGCACCTACGTAGTTGGTGCTGACGCTGATCCGCGGGTTGGAAATCTGCGGATACTGGGCGATGGGCAGGTTATAGGCAGAAATGATACCGATCAGCGCGATGATGATGGAGATGACGCAGGCAAATACAGGGTGATCGATAAAATACTTTGCCACTTACTGTACCTCCTTAGTTACCACTGGTACCTGTTGCTGCTGTATCCGTGGTATCCAGATCGGCTTCCGTCATGGCCGTGGGGTTCACTTTCGCCCCTTCCTTCAATTTCTGTACGCCTTCCACACTACGGTTTCCGTGCCGTCCAGACCGCTCTTCACCAGCACAGTTTCCCGACCCGGGCACCCAGCTGGACTTCCTTCATGCTGACGGTATTGTCATCGTTGATCACATAGACGAAGTGTTTGTACATTACGTCCGTCACGGCCCGCTGAGGAACCAGGATGGCGTTGGGCACCATGGAGCCACCACGGTCAGGTTGGCGAACATGCCCGGCAGCAGCGTGCCGTTGGGGTTGGGGAACTCGGGCCTTCAGGGTCAGGGTACCGGTGCTGTCGCTGACGCTCCGGTCCACCTGGCTCACGGTACCTTTTTCCGGATAGGTGGTGCCGTCGCTGAGTTTCATGGTCACGTTCTGCAGCTGGGTTCCGTTATTGGTATTGCCCTTCATGATATCCAGGTAGTCACCCTGGGATACGGAGAACCGCACCCGCATGGGGTCGCTGCCGGAAATGGAGGTCAGGACCGTGGAGTTGGCCGTTACGAAAGCCCCGTTGGCCAGGGTGTTCGTGCTCAGTTTCCCGGAGAAGGGCGCTACGATCTGGGTATCGCTCACATCCACCTGGGAAGAGGCCACGATGGCCTGCTGGGCATCGACGGTAGCCTGGGCCTGGGCCAGTGCCGTATTGTACTGGTCGGCGGTCTGTTTGCTCACCGCGCCCTGTTCATACAGGGTCTGGTACCGCTGGGCATCCTTCTGGGCGTTGGCCAGGGTGGCCTCGGCGTTGGCCAAATTGGCTGGGCATTCAGCACCGAGTTCTGGTACGTCCGGGGGTCGATCACGTACAGCAGCTGCCCGGCTTCCACGTAATCGCCGCCGTTCACCAGCTTCTGCACGATGGTCCCGGTTACCTTACTCTTGATTTCCACATCGTTCGCGGCTTCCACGAACCCGGTGTAATCGTAGGTAATGGGGGTATCACGCCGGATGACCTTCATGGACTTCACAGCCACATCTCCTGACGTGGTAGCCGTCTTCTTGCCGCAGCCGGCAACGCCTACCAGCAGAAGGAGAGCCATCCCGATGGATATCACTTTTTTCTTTCCTAACATGGACAATCCTCCTAAAATCCTGCCCTTCCGGGCATGTACTGCAATCGTGAAACAGTTATAGAAAACCTTGTATATTATATCGTATGCGATATCCAGATTCAAACCTGTTATTTAGAGGTTTTTCCGTTCTTTTCTTCTGTTTTTGCTTCTTTCTTCATGTTTCCTTCATTTGACTGGCTAGTCAAAAATACTTCCCCGGGCCGGTTTTTGGTCAGGAACGGCAGGGCCTTTTCCGCTTCCAGATCCACTTCCTTCTGGTCTCCGTACAGCAGCCCCAGGACTTCTCCGTCGAAGTAATAGCCGGTCACGTCTTCCGTTTTCAGGGCCGCCCGCCGGCAGCCGTTTCCTTTCCACCATTTTCCAGAACTTGCCCCAGGGACGGATCATGTCCTTCAAAGGCACCTCTTCCCCTGTATCCATGTTGAAATTCCAGCACCGGGTAATGGCCTGGCTCCGGTCCCGGTCCGTCAGCAGGCCCAGGACCATCAGGCTGGCATAATGCCGCCCGCTGTATTTCACGTCATAATCCAGGTTCAGACGGGTTCCGATGGTCACATTTTTCAGCTGGCTCCGGACAAAGGATTCCAGCACATGGTTCAGTTTCCATGCCAGTTTCCCGTCCAATTTCTGGAAATGGGGATATTCCACCGCCCCATTGTCCGTGGGAACCTTCAGGGATACGATTTCGTAGCCCCCCTCCCGGTCACCTTGTCCGAACTGCTGAAGGTGGGTTTGCTGTACAGTTCCGCCTGGAACCCCACAGTCCGTGGTTCCCAGCCACCGGCCGGTATTCCCACACAGTCCGCACAAACCCCAGGGGATCGGCATTCAGCACCCCCAACACCTTCTGGATGGTCACCACTTCGTCCACCCCGTCCCCATTCACATCCAGGGCACTGAGCTGGCTCAGGTTCTGGATATAGGGACGGAGGCCGGATTCTTTCAGGCTGCCGTCTTCATTGTATACGTTCAGGTTTCGGTAGGCGTCCTTCTCATTGGCCAGATCCAGGGTAATGTCCTGTTTCAGGGTGGGGAAGGACAGACGGGCCCGCCAGCCCGGCAGATAGGTTCCCGCCATGGAGACCCCGCGGTTTTCTTCCTGTCCAAAGATTTCCTGGAACTTTCCGTCGATCACATCCAGGATCCGATAGGAAACCATGCCCCCGGACCCGCCGCTGGGAGATGCGATGATCACATCCGGATATCCGTCCCCCGTAACATCCGCCAGGGTCAGATAGGCATTATATCCTCCAGGTTCTGGGGCCGGTAGTAGTATTTCACCCGGTTCTGGCCCCTGGGTCCGAATTCCCGGGCAATCAGATACAGATCCCCCATGAAGCTGGATTTTTCCACGGCAGGGTTCCCCATCAGGTCCACCACTTCGTCCACCCCGTCCCCGTCAATGTCCCCGATGGCCTCACTGAGCAGCTGTCCCCGCTGTACCGTGAAATCCACTTCCCGGGTCCGGTGCAGATCATCCGGTTTCTGGTCCGGCCGGTTCCGGTCCTTTCCGGCAGTCGGTGTCTCCGCTTTTTTCCGGTCCCTGGCCTCCTTAACGGCAGAAGGCTTTCCCGCCATCTTTTGGGCAGCCGGACCCTCCCCTTTTCCGCTTCCGGCGGTCTGGGCAAAAGTCCGCAGATCCTGTACCGGGGCAGCGGCTGCCAGGACCGGCAGACAGAGGCTTCCGGCCAGAGCCAGACTGAGTATGATTTTTTTCCGAATCGGTTGTTCCATGGTCTACCCACACTTATCCTTTCCAGCAAGTTTTTACTTATCATTATACTATAGGTTTTCTTTTTCGTCTGCTTTCTGAAAAAAGAATCTGTTTCTCCCCACGAGATGAATTTTCATGATTTACAAAATATTGAGAAACTTCTTTACATTCTGCAAGAAATTGATTATACTATCTCCATATTTCTTTTATGGAATGAAGGGGGATTATCTGCAAATGATCGAATACCAGCCTATTACACCGGAAGTTCTGGAAGCTCTGCGGGAGATTTCCGGAAAGCGCGTGATTACCGGGGAAGACATCAACCCGGACTATACCCATGATGACATGCCCATTTACGGCATCGGCATGCCGGAAGCCACCATTGATGTGGAAAGTACGGAAGAAATCGCTGCCATCATGAAGCTGTGCAACAAGCATCACATCCCGGTTACCGTCCGGGGCGCCGGCACCGGTCTGGCCGGGGGCGCCACTCCGGTCCAGCGGGGCCTGGTGCTGTGCACCTCCCGGATGAAACAGATCCTGGGCTATGACGAAAAGAACATGAATGTGCGGGTACAGCCCGGTGTGCTGCTGGATACCCTGTCCAAGGACGCTCTGGACCATGGCATGTTCTATCCTCCTGATCCGGGTGAAAAATTCGCTACCCTGGGAGGCAACGTATCCACCACGGCCGGGGCATGCGTGCCGTGAAATACGGCACCACCCGGGACTATGTCCAGGCCATGACTGTGTCCTGCCCACCGGGGAAGTGATCCACCTGGGGGCTCCGGTTTCCAAGACTTCTTCCGGCTACAGCCTGCTGAACCTGATGATTGGTTCCGAAGGGACCCTGGGGATCATTACGGAACTGACCCTGAAACTGATTGCTCCTCCCAAATGCCATGTGACCCTGATCGTTCCCTTTGCGGAACTGGCAGACGGCATCGGTGCCGTACCGGCCATCAAACACTCCGGACTGGATCCCCAGACCCTGGAATTCTTTGAAAAGGAAATCCTGGAATCTTCTGAAGCCTACATGGGCAAAAGCGTCTTCCCCAAAGAAGTGGAAGGCCAGGAAGTGGGCGCCTATCTGCTGGTGACCCTGGATTCCAATGATCAGGACCAGCTGGACAAACTGGTGAAGAAGCGGCGGAAATGCTCCTGGAAGCCGGTGCCCTGGACGTGCTGGTGGCGGATACCCCCATGTTCCTGGAAAAGACCTGGGCTGCCCGTTCCTCCTTCCTGGAAGGCATCGAAGAACAGTTCGGCCTGCTGGACGAATGTGACGTGGTGGTTCCCGTTTCCCGGATCCCCGATTTCGTCCTGTACATCAAGGAAATCCAGGGAGACTTCCCCTTCGAAGTGAAGATGTTCGGCCATGCCGGGGACGGCAACCTGCACATCTACACCTGTGCCAACGACATGGATCTGATGGAATTCAAGAAATCCGTGGAACAGTTCATGCATCTGCTGTACGCCAAATGCACAGAACTGGGCGGCCAGATTTCCGGGGAACACGGCATCGGCTTCGGCAAGGTCCAGTTCCTGGCGGAAAACCTGGGCGACACTACCATCCGTCTCATGCAGGGTATCAAGGAAGTCTTCGACCCCAACCTGATCCTGAACCCCAACAAAGTCTGCTTCTGATTGGGCTCCCAAAAGACTGCCGCGGCTGCGGCAGTCTTTTTTTTGCGTAAAAAAGGAGGCTGCCGTCTGTACGGCAGCCTCCCGAGGGATGGTTGTGGGATGGATCAGAAGAATTTCAGGTCCACTTTGTCTTCTACGGCATCCAGGATACCGCCTTCCTGGACCAGGTTGGTGATCTTTTCCAGTTCCTTGAACATTTCGATGTCCTTGTCGTAAGCGATGAAGTCATTGGATTTCCGGACTGCATCATAGGCAGCCTGGTACCAGCCCCCAGTTTGAAGCCTTCCCCTTCCCGCAGGTCGATGGCCTGGCAGGCGGCCAGGATTTCCGTGGCCACCACCCGGCGTGCGTTGAAGGCGATTTCTCCGGCTTTCCGGGCGGCATGGGCCCCCATGCTGACCAGGTCTTCCTGGTTTTCGCAGGAAGGAATGGAATCCACGGAAGCAGGATGGGCCAGCACCTTGTTTTCGCTGACCAGGGCAGCTGCTGCATATTGGGTGATCATGAAACCGGAGTTCAGACCGGAATGTTTCACCAGGAAGGACGGGAACCCGCTGAGGGAATTGTTGATCAGCCGTTCCAGACGCCGTTCGGAAACGTTGGCGATTTCGGAGATCCCGATGCCCAGGAAGTCGAAGGGCAGGGCCATGGGTTCGCCGTGGAAGTTCCCGCCGGAAATCACGTCACCATCCGGCAGGACGATGGGGTTGTCCGTAGCGGCGTTGATTTCGATGTCCACTTTGTCTTTTACAAAACCCAGAGCATCCTTGCTGGCCCCATGGATCTGGGGTACACAGCGCAGGCAGTAGGCATCCTGCACTTTCAGCTGGCCCTGATGGGTTACGTAGGTACTGCCGGACAGCAGGTTCCGCAGGTTGTAGGCGGTATCCAGCTGGCCTCTGTGAGGACGGATCACATGGAGCCGTTCATCAAAAGCATCGATGATGCCCCGCTGGGCTTCAATGGACAGGGCGGCGGCAATATCGCTCTGTTTCAGCAGGGACATGCCTTCCCACAGGGCGAACACGCCCATGGCGGTCAGGATGGGAGTGCCGTTGATCAGCGCCAGACCTTCCTTGGCTTCCAGATGGATAATGGGGATCCCGGCTCTTTCCATGGCTTCCTTGCCGGGCATTACCGTGCCCTGGTATTCCGCATCCCCCAGACCCAGCATGGGCAGGACCATATGGGCCAAAGGCGCCAGGTCACCGGAAGCCCCCAAGGAGCCTTTTTCCGGAATGTAGGGATGGACGCCCTTGTTGATCATATCCACCAGGGTCTGCAGGGTGGACAGCCGGATGCCGGAATACCCTTTCACCAGGGCGTTGGCCCGGATGGTCATGGCAGCCCGGGTCACTTCCCGGCTGAGAGGTTTGCCATAGCCGCAGGAATGGGTACGGATCAGGTTTTCCTGGAGCTGGGCACAGTCTTCTTTGGAAATATGGACCGGCACAGGGACCCGAATCCGGTGGTGACCCCGTAAACCACACGGTCACTGTTCACAATGTCATCGATGAGAGCCGGGAACCTTGATCCGGTCCACAGCATCCGGGTCGAAGGACAGTTTGGCATTATAGCGGCTGACGGCGATCAGCTGATCCAGCGTCAGGTCATTTCCGTTCAGGACAACTTCTTTGATGGCTTTTACGTCTTTCAGCATTTGAATATCCTCCTTAAAAAATCAGTTTTCTCTAGAAAGGGCTGTTGGACAGCCCCTTGTTTTTGTTCAGTTAGCCCAGGATCATGGCGCCGATCACGCCGCCGATGAACAGGGTCACATCGAAGAAGATGAAGGTGGGTACACAGGTATCCCAGATGTGGTTGTGCTGCCCGTCCGCATTAAGCCCCGAAGTGGGCCCCAGGGTGGAGTCGGAAGCAGGAGATCCGGCATCGCCCAGTGCTGCGGCAATCCCGATCAGCAGGATGATGGAAGGAATGCCAAAGCCCAGTTTCAGGCCCATGGGGATGTAAATGGAAGCCACCACAGGGATGGTCCCGAAGGAAGTCCCGATACCCATGGTGATCAGGAGGCCCACAGCCAGCATCAGGATAGCCCCGCTGAGTTTGGTGTTAATGACGGCAGTGGTGGCCATGACCAGGCTTCCACAGAGTGGGTTTCCCGGAGCACATTGGCGTAGCCGGCAGCCACCAGCATGACGAAGCAATGAAGCCCATCATCTTTACGCCCCCATCCACCATCTCATCCATCTTGTTCCATTTGATGCGCCGGTGGCCAGCATCACCAGAAGGCCGCACATGGCACCGATGGCAGGGATTTGAAGTACAGCTGGGCCACGAAGGCTGCCACGGCACCGGCCAGGGCCTTCCAGCAGTCCGCGTTCATTTCGGTTTCTCCAGCCTTTTCGTCCTGGCCCATAATGGCAGGTCCTTGTATTCCCGGTCACGGCTGTAGAAATGGTAGAAGGATCAGGCCCACCAGCATGGAGGCGCCGCCGATCCACATAACAGAGGAAATGTCACTGATGGAAACTTGCACGTTGTTGGCCACCATCTGATCCTTGATGATGGTCATGAACAGCAGCCCGAACCCAACAGGAAGGGAAACATACGGTGCTTTCAGCCGAAGGTCAGTGCGCAGGCCACGGCTCTCCGGTCCAGTTTCATGTGGTTCATCACAACCAGCAGAGGGGGAATCAGGATAGGGATGAATGCGATGTGCACAGGGATCAGGTTCTGGGAGAAGCAGGACACGAAAGCGATCAGGAATACGAAGGCCGCTTTTTTGGTGCCCACAACCTTGGTGATTTTCCGTGCTGCGATGTCTGCCACACCGGACCGTCCGATGGCGACTGCCAGGGTCCCCAGCAGGATGTAGCTCAGAGCCGTTTCTGAGTTGCCGCCCATCCCGCCGATGAGGATGCTCACCGTCTTGTCAATGGCCAGGCCGCCGGTAAATCCGGCCACAATGGCTGCCACCAGGATGGCAAACAGTACGTTCATCTTGAGCAGGCACAAGACGGACATGACAATTACGGAGACGACGATGGGGTTGGTTAAGATTTCCATACATTGATCACTCCTTTTCTTATTCACTTTTTTCCGTTTGCGGGGATTCCTGCGCAATCCCCTTTGTCTTACGGGTCCATTGTACCCTTAAAATGTCAGAAGAATGTCAAATAAGTTTTCATCCAGGACATAATTTAGAATTTTCTTTTTATTGTATACAGTATACTTTGTCGTTTTTTATTCCAGTATTGCACTAAAGCAGAGGACGTTTTATGGACAAAAAAGAGGGGGCTGTGAAGAAATGAGGATTGAGCTGACCCCCAATTGTTAGACCAAAAATCTAACAATTGGGGGTCAGTTTTTTATGGCAAAATACAGCTATGAATTTAAGA